>OCAH01000466.1_pt1 | contig 13334 bp, 12 predicted proteins | sample 1477131 | NCBI WGS metagenome assembly OCAH01 (sample SAMEA2580291, study PRJEB22360) | human gut metagenome | biome: human gut; feature: human-associated habitat; material: faeces | place: Denmark | collected 2008/2010
GCGTCTCGTTCAGGTTCTCGTCCGCATCGGCACATCTGCGCACGTTGGCGAACAAGTCGGACGGGAGGATGAAATAGCCCTTCTCCTCCACCATCGACTTACGCACCTGCTCGGCCGTGGCATCGTCCAGCTTGGCGTAGTCGAAATCCACATCGCCGGCCTGGTGCTCGTACTCATTCAGGTATGAGGTGATGTCCTCGGAGATGAACCGGTAGAACAGGAACCCCAACACATACTGTTTGAAATCCCAGCCGTCCACTGAGCCGCGCAACACATTGGCGATACTCCAAATCGTTTTGTGCAACTCCGCGCGCTGCGTTCCGCTATTCGTCATGCCATGCCTTCTTCAAAACCGTAGATATAGCCTTCAACAATACCAAGTACGCAGATTCACACACCAGTAGAAGCAGACGACACCCACACTGTGCGTCATGCTGAGGGTCATGGCTTTCCCATGTTCCAGTTTCGATAGCCGGGGTTTAATCGTCGGTCAGAATTGGTCTATTCCCAAAAACCTACCAACCTACCGACCTACCTGGTGGAATCACTGGGATTTGGTCGCCTACTGAGCTCGCCTACCGACCTACCTTGGATTCCCGTAGGTAGGTCGGTAGGCTCGGGTCGGTAGGTCGCGGAAAACCTTACGGCAGTAGTGAGTAGGCGGGTAGGTCGGTAGGTCGCTCACGCAAGCGAATACCAGTGGCCGCCCTTCATGCCCTTCCTGTGTTTGATCTTTCCTGAAGCCATCAGGTTCTCCAGAGCGGCATCCAGACTGGCTTTCTGTCTTTTGGACAGGGAACGGGTCAATTCCCCTTTGGACACGGATGGCTTCGGCGAGTTGGACAGCACCTCCATGATGCGCTCCTCGGTGGCGAGCTGGGAACGCATATCGACCTGTTCGCGGACCAGCTCGTCCTCCTCTTTATAGTCCGCGCGTCGTTTGAGGTTCTCATTCCTATACTCTTGCAGGTTTTCCTCGTAGCATCGACGCGAGTAACGCATCATCATGCCCGCGAGTTCCCAGTCCTCCTGCATGATTTCGGATGACAGCGGGTCTTCAAGCAAGCGGAAGGCCGCCGACAGTTTGGCACGCAGGAACATGCCGTGGGCCCGGCGCGGATCGCCGCCATGCTCCCTGTTGACCCGTATTTTGTCGGCTCTCATTTCGGCTATCGCTATCGGCGGCAGACGCATGGGGCGCTTCTCCAGATGGCTGGAATCCGGCGTGGAGTCATTGGCCTTTGCATAGCTGCCGCACTCGTAGAGCCGGTTCATCTGCTCGATGGGATAGTCAACGGGCAGCAGACCGGTGTCGTAGGGAAATCTCGTCAACGATGACAGCGCGACCGGATCCTCGTCAAGGGCGCGGACATTGAGCCTGTCGCTGTACGCGGAGACGTACAGGAACCGCTGCTGGAATCCCACACCGACGCCAACCTCGAACATGCCCATCATCGACGGCTGGGCGGAAATCACCACAGCCGTTCTATACCCGTGTTCCGGAATGGTCACGGACAGCTCCTTGTTCTTGGTGTAGTCGCCGATCTGCTGGCCGGAGAACAGCGACAGCACCTCCGCCTGGAGGTTGCTTTCCTTCGCGCTTGACAGCGCCTTGAAATTGGACGCCTCGGAATACCTGATCATCGCGCGAGGAGTCTTGCATTCCAGTCTGAATCTGCCGTCGTCCTGCACACGCTGGCCGAATAACGCGCTGATGGCCTGCCCGCTGGCCACGCTGGTCACTGGGGCGTCACGAATGTCCGGCACCAGTGCCTTCGCTGCGCCAAAGGCCGCATCCTTGCCCGAGCCCGGATTACCAAGAATCACCACGCCGAAATTCAACGATCCGTAATCCGCGCCAATGGTGGGTGGCAGCACCACATGGGGCGGCGTCGCCACGATGATGCGGCAGAGCGTCACGGCGAGCACCGCGTAGGGGGAAACGAACCTGCTGACCGCATAATCTTTGATCTGTTGCAGGCTCTCCCTCGAATTCCAGAATTCGTCGTCAGGAAATGACGCGTTGTCATCGGATTCCGGATTGTACGGGATGTTTCCCGCGGTTCTTGCTATGCCGTCCCCGATGAATTCGCCCCTCTCCGGGCGCGCATCGCTATAATGAAGCATTGTAAGGGTCCTTTTTATCTCGCGCCGGTTTGCAAACAGCAGCGCGCATGAACATGGATTCTTTGAGGTCGTGTCAATTCCCGTTGACGTGACCTCACGTTTTCCAAGTACGGATACTTAGCCTTCAATGAGTTTTTTGAGGGACGCGTAGGAGACAAGATATACTCGCCCGACCTTGCGGGCTTTGATCTTTCCCTGATAAATGAGGTTGTAGACAGTTTTGGAGTCTTTGAAGCCTAGAAGACGGGTGGCCTCGGCAATAGTCACGGAGATAGGTTCCAAATTCCAAGGAGCGACCGTTGCTGACATGATAATCTTCCTTCCTGCAAGGCAGACCTTGCCATGGGTAATTGCTTTAACGTCATGCAGACGACAATCGGAATGATCGTGGAATTAACTGTAGCACTACTAGAAGGGACATGTTGGCCCGTATAAACAGTGGGAATTACCGTGGCGTCGTCACCTTGCAGTCTCGAAAACTGGCGGAAAATAAGGCTTTTCTCGCATTCTGCACAGAATCTCGTATCCTCCGCCCGGATTGGAACCCCGGAAACCGTTGAAAACATTCGGTTTCCGGGGTTTTGCTTTGGTTCCTTCCGATTGTCGGTTCCCTCCAGGTTCCCTCCGTGTCGACACCTTCGTCCCCGACCTGCCGCGCGTGTCACATATCGGAACCGACGATTCCGAAAACGCCTTCGAGCCTTCGCCCGCCGCGTGTCCGCCATCGAAGCCCGACCCCGCCCCACGCGTCCCGTCAGTGGGCCGATTCGAATCCCTTCATGTTCTCCGCGCAGTTTTTTCGTTTTGGTTCGCAACAATCCCAGCCTCCGTATCGCAAGCGCATCGCAGCGAATACCGGTGGTCGGCCCAGCGTGAAGGTTCCCCCTGACCCCCTCCGATGAACGCCACACGAACGCATACGGGTGCCATGAAAGTCCATCCGAACCGTCAAATCAATAGCCTTTTGCGTCCTGATTCCTCCAGTCGCTGTAAGAATCAGGACGCAAAGGGGTCTGTAAGCAGGGTGATTCCTCCATTGACTGGATGTTTTGGGTCGCTGAGCGGGTTTTGATCGGGACGATTCCTCCAATGGCTGGAAGAATCGGGACTTTTGGAGGCATGTTTGCGGGAAGAATGTTCCAGTGACTGGAAGGATTTGCCCGCTGAGAAGGCTTTGAACGAGAGGATTTTTCCGGTCGGTGGGAGAATCCAGACGCTGGAGTGGTCTGTAATAGAGTGTGTTGCGCATAGCTTGAGGGGAATGGTGGTATAGGCTGTACCTAAGCATTTCTGATACCGATGGAGGTCTTATGAGCCGCAAGAATTATGTCGATGATTATGCAATTTCGTTGGATATCGGAAACGCATCCGTTGGCTGGTCGGCCTTCACCCCGAATTATCGGCTTGTACGTGCAAAGGGGCATGAACTCATTGGCGTGCGACTTTTCGATCCGGCTGATACGGCTGAATCTCGCCGAATGGCACGTACCACACGCAGAAGGTACTCGCGCAGGCGTTGGCGCCTCCGTCTTCTTGATGCTTTGTTTGACCAGGCGTTGTCTGAAATTGATCCTTCATTTTTGGCTCGTAGGAAGTATTCTTGGGTCCATCCTGATGATGAAAACAATGCGGATTGTTGGTACGGTAGTGTTCTGTTTGATTCAAACGAACAGGACAAACGTTTTTATGAGAAATACCCAACTATTTATCACCTGCGCAAAGCATTAATGGAAGATGACTCTCAGCATGATATTAGAGAAATCTATCTTGCCATTCATCATATGGTGAAATATCGCGGTAATTTTCTGGTTGAGGGAACCCTGGAATCGTCGAATGCGTTCAAAGAAGATGAGCTGCTGAAACTTCTTGGAAGAATCACCCGTTATGAAATGTCGGAAGGTGAGCAAAACAGCGATATTGAGCAAGATGATGAGAACAAGTTGGTTGCGCCTGCCAATGGCCAGTTAGCTGATGCTTTGTGCGCAACGCGCGGCTCGCGCTCCATGCGAGTCGATAATGCGCTTGAAGCGCTTAGTGCTGTAAACGATTTGTCTCGTGAACAAAGAGCTATTGTCAAGGCTATTTTTGCTGGACTTGAAGGTAATAAACTTGATCTCGCGAAAATATTCGTCAGCAAAGAGTTTTCTTCTGAAAATAAGAAGATACTTGGTATTTATTTCAATAAGTCTGACTATGAAGAGAAGTGTGTTCAGATTGTAGATTCGGGACTTCTTGATGATGAGGAACGCGAATTCTTGGATCGCATGCAGGGGCAGTACAACGCAATCGCTCTGAAACAGTTGTTAGGAAGGTCTACGAGTGTTTCCGATTCAAAATGCGCAAGTTATGATGCTCATCGCGCCAATTGGAATCTAATTAAATTGCAATTGCGTACGAAAGAGAATGAGAAAGACATAAACGAGAACTATGGCATTCTAGTTGGCTGGAAAATAGATAGTGGCCAACGTAAAAGTGTACGTGGCGAAAGCGCGTATGAGAATATGCGAAAGAAAGCCAATGTCTTTTTCAAAAAGATGATTGAAACGTCTGATCTTTCGGAAACGGATAAAAACAGACTGATTCATGATATTGAAGAAGATAAACTTTTTCCGATTCAACGAGATTCAGATAATGGAGTTATTCCGCATCAGCTGCACCAAAATGAGCTGAAACAAATTATCAAGAAACAGGGAAAGTATTATCCTTTCTTGCTTGATGCTTTTGAAAAAGACGGAAAGCAGATTAATAAAATTGAAGGGTTATTGGCTTTCCGTGTGCCCTATTTTGTTGGTCCTTTGGTTGTGCCTGAAGATCTTCAGAAATCTGATAATAGTGAAAACCATTGGATGGTAAGAAAGAAGAAGGGTGAAATCACGCCGTGGAATTTCGATGAGATGGTCGACAAGGACGCCTCTGGTCGAAAGTTCATTGAACGATTGGTGGGTACTGATAGCTACTTATTGGGTGAGCCGACGCTGCCGAAGAACTCCCTGTTGTATCAGGAGTATGAGGTTCTGAATGAGCTCAACAATGTTCGCTTGTCTGTGCGCACTGGAAATCATTGGAATGATAAGCGCAGAATGCGTCTTGGCCGTGAAGAAAAAACTCTTCTGTGTCAGCGTCTTTTCATGAAAGGGCAGACTGTTACAAAGAGGACTGCGGAAAATCTTTTGCGCAAAGAATATGGACGTACATACGAGTTGTCTGGCTTGTCGGATGAATCGAAATTTACGAGTTCATTGTCAACGTATGGCAAGATGTGTAGAATATTCGGCGAGAAATACGTGAATGAGCATCGCGATTTGATGGAAAAGATCGTTGAGCTGCAGACTGTATTTGAAGATAAAGAAACGCTCTTGCATCAGTTGCGGCAGCTTGAAGGCATTTCGGAAGCGGACTGCGCTTTGCTCGTAAACACTCATTACACTGGTTGGGGGCGTTTGTCTCGCAAATTGCTGACAACAAAAGCTGGTGAGTGCAAGATTAGTGATGATTTCGCGCCGCGTAAACACAGCATTATTGAAATTATGCGTGCTGAAGACCGTAATTTAATGGAGATCATTACCGACAAGCAATTAGGTTTTTCTGATTGGATTGAGCAAGAAAACCTTGGTGCAGAAAACGGTAGTTCTCTTATGGAAGTCGTTGATGATTTGAGGGTCTCACCAAAGGTAAAACGAGGAATTATTCAGTCGATTCGTTTGATTGATGATATTTCTAAGGCAGTTGGCAAACGGCCGTCAAGAATTTTCTTGGAGTTGGCGGATGATATTCAGCCAAGTGGCCGGACGATATCTCGAAAGAGCCGTCTACAGGATTTGTACAGGAATGCGAATCTGGGGAAGGAATTCAAGGGAATCGCGGACGAGCTTAATGCGTGCAGTGATAAGGATCTTCAGGATGATCGTCTGTTCCTGTACTACACGCAGCTTGGAAAAGACATGTACACGGGCGAGGAATTAGATCTCGATAGGCTTTCATCGGCGTATGACATTGACCATATTATTCCCCAGGCGGTGACGCAGAACGATTCGATCGACAATCGAGTGCTCGTGGCGCGTGCTGAGAACGCTCGCAAGACGGATTCGTTCACGTATATGCCTCAGATCGCAGACCGAATGCGTAATTTCTGGCAGATACTTTTAGACAATGGATTAATCAGCCGCGTTAAGTTCGAGCGATTGACTCGTCAAAACGAATTCTCGGAGCGTGAGAAAGAACGTTTTGTTCAGCGTTCGCTGGTTGAAACAAGGCAGATTATGAAGAATGTCGCAACGTTGATGCGCCAACGGTATGGCAATAGCGCGGCGGTCATTGGTCTCAATGCGGAATTGACTAAAGAAATGCACAGATATTTGGGATTCTCGCATAAGAATCGTGACATCAACGATTACCATCACGCGCAAGATGCGCTGTGCGTCGGCATCGCTGGACAGTTTGCGGCCAATCGTGGTTTCTTTGCGGATGGTGAGGTTTCTGACGGTGCACAGAATTCTTATAACCAGTATTTGCGTGATTACCTGCGTGGATATCGTGAGAAACTGAGCGCAGAAGACAGAAAACAAGGCCGTGCGTTTGGTTTTATTGTTGGCTCGATGCGTTCTCAAGATGAACAAAAGCGAGTTAATCCGCGTACTGGAGAAGTTGTTTGGTCTGAGGAAGACAAAGATTATCTGCGTAAGGTGATGAATTATCGTAAGATGCTCGTTACCCAGAAAGTCGGAGACGATTTCGGGGCGCTGTACGATGAGACAAGATATGCTGCGACTGATCCGAAAGGAATTAAGGGTATTCCTTTCGATGGTGCCAAGCAAGACACTTCCCTTTATGGAGGTTTCTCCAGTGCGAAGCCTGCCTACGCGGTTCTGATTGAATCAAAGGGGAAGACCCGCTTGGTCAATGTAACGATGCAGGAGTATTCGCTGCTAGGGGATAGGCCGTCTGATGATGAGCTGCGAAAAGTGTTGGCGAAGAAGAAGAGTGAATATGCGAAAGCGAACATTCTGTTACGTCATGTGCCGAAGATGCAGTTGATCCGTTATGGCGGTGGACTGATGGTGATTAAGTCGGCTGGCGAATTGAATAATGCTCAGCAGCTTTGGTTGCCGTATGAAGAGTACTGTTATTTTGATGATCTGTCTCAAGGGAAAGGTTCTTTGGAGAAAGATGATCTGAAGAAGCTTCTCGATTCGATTCTGGGCTCTGTACAGTGTCTCTATCCGTGGCATAGATTCACCGAGGAGGAGCTCGCTGACTTGCATGTTGCTTTCGACAAGCTTCCAGAAGATGAGAAGAAGAATGTCATCACGGGTATAGTCAGCGCATTACATGCGGATGCGAAAACGGCAAATCTGTCAATTGTGGGAATGACAGGTAGCTGGCGTCGAATGAATAACAAATCTGGCTATACATTTTCCGACGAAGATGAGTTCATCTTCCAGTCGCCGTCAGGACTTTTTGAAAAGAGAGTAACGGTAGGGGAGTTGAAAAGAAAGGCAAAAAAAGAAGTAAATAGTAAGTATCGGACAAATGAAAAGAGGCTCCCGACATTATCGGGAGCCTCACAGCCATAAGGCCAGGTATAAAACCTTCTGAAGCTTGGTCGAAACCTTGCTTTATTTCAATTTATGCCTGTCAGGTCAATGACCTTGATCATGGATTGCGACCAAACAATCCTCTGTAAGTATAGCACGATGAGGTGTATATGGCATGGCGGAATGTAGTGGTAACTCGGCATTGCAAGATTTCCACAAAAATGAGATTGCTAGTTATTCAGACGGACGATGATGTGTGCCAATTGCCCATGGACGATATCGGTATGTTGATGATTGAAACGACACGGGCGGTAATCACGACATGTGCGATAGCAGATTTGTTGAAACGCGATGTGAAAATCGTATTCTGCGACGACAAGCATCTTCCAATAGGGGAGACGAGCCCTTATGAGACTGAATCAAGTCGACGGGCATACATAATTCAGCAAATACGTTGGGATGAAGCGCGTAAAGATCTGTTGTGGCAGCATATTATTCGTGAGAAAATTGCGCATCAAGTGTCTGTGCTGGAGAAGAATTGTGACAGTCTTGACCTTGAGAAAATGAAGTCACTTGTTGTGGATGTGAAGCCTGGAGATTCGGATAATCGTGAAGCGGTTGCGGCTCACATGTATTTCCCTCGGTTATTCACATATGAGTTTGTTCGTTCCGATGAGGAGAATGGAATAAACGGGATTTTGGATTATGGGTATGCGATTATTCTTTCTGAAGTGGCTAGGAAAATAACGGAAATTGGCTATCTGACGGAATTTGGAATTCATCATGATAACGAGAAGAATCCGTTTAATTTGGCTTGTGATTTGATGGAGCCGTTCCGTCCTTTTATGGATGAAAGAGTCTTTCAATTGGGTGCTGAACACCTTGATTCCAAAGTCAAAGTTGAATTGATGAGATTTATGCGAAGCGATGTGCCCGAGCTTGGTACTACGATTACTCAACTTATCAGTGTGTTTGTGAGAGATGCTCTTCGGTATCTTTCTGGTGAAGAATGCTTGCCGGAATTGGGGTTTGTGCGATGCGGTACAGAGTTATGCGAGTGATAGTTTTTTTTGACCTTCCTATGAAAACCGCTAATGAGAGAAAAATATATGCGGAATTTAGGAAAAATCTGATTCGTGAGGGATTCCTTATGATTCAGGAGTCGGTTTATGTGAGAGTGGCGACCACGCGTGAGTCTGCGCATTTTTTGGAGAATAGAGTAGCTAGTTTTGCGCCTGCTGAAGGTTTGGTTCAGTCGTTGATTATTACGGAAAAACAGTACTCGTCTATTCGGTTTTTAGCTGGGTCGATGATTGATGATGCACAGAATAGTGATGATAGGACTGTGATTATATGATAGATAGCCTTGTTGCGTACCCTCTTGATCCTGTGCAACTTGAGATGGGGCTGAATGTTATAGGATGCGCATCTCCAAAAATTTTTTATGAGTTATCTGCGGGACTTCAGGAAGATGCCGATTCTGTTGTACTTGGCGTGGGAGAAAAAACTGTTTTGGCTTCCAAAAGTATAATTTATATTGGTGATTGCGCGGATGAAGTGGATTATAATGCTTTGTTCCAGAAGCTTGCTGTCAAGAAAATAATCGAAGGATTTACGCCGGAGCAAATCAGTAGATTATTGTCTTTGCAGGCTGAGTTAAAAACAATTATTCAAGATGAGATATGGGGTCAAAATCTACCTCTGACTATTCCCTGCGATTTGGATTTGAAAGCAGCAATTGCAATGGCCAAACCTCGGATTGACACGAGTTCTTTGGGATCCTTGTATGATAAAATTTCGACGGCAGTAGATACTGCCGGTGCTCTTGCCGAGAGCAGGATGCTGGTGACGCTTCATACAACTCAATACTGTGATAACGACCAATTACTTTATCTGCACCGTACTTTATTGCGGTACCAGTTGCAGCTTCTTGACCTGGAATGCTGCAGCAAGAAAGTCATGCTGACAGAGGGGATGAGCCACTATGTCGATGAGGATTACGTTCAGTTCTCATGAACTGTTCAGGAATCCTTAAGGCTATCGGTTTCAGATGCCTGTCAGATCAATGACTTTGACCACTAGCGACACCACTATGGCACCTCACGTACAGTTTCAGATGCCTGTCAGATCAATGACTTTGACCACCATGTTGGGCTTGACGAGATCGTATACGATGTTTCAGATGCCTGTCAGATCAATGACTTTGACCACTTGTAACACCCGTGGTCAGCATGGTACGAAGTTTCAGATGCCTGTCAGATCAATGACTTTGACCACACCATTGAGTGACAGAGTTACAAATCGTCAGTTTCAGATGCCTGTCAGATCAATGACTTTGACCACTTGTAGATCGCGTAACCGTATGCATTGTCCGTTTCAGATGCCTGTCAGATCAATGACTTTGACCACCCGACGGCGATAAATATATATGTTTCGCGTGTTTCAGATGCCTGTCAGATCAATGACTTTGACCACGCAATCCGGCTATGATTTATCCCGGTGAAAGTTTCAGATGCCTGTCAGATCAATGACTTTGACCACTTGTAACACCTGTCGTGAAGCGGTCACGTAGTTTCAGATGCCTGTCAGATCAATGACTTTGACCACCGTACTACCCGCATATCACCGCGGGCATAGGTTTCAGATGCCTGTCAGATCAATGACTTTGACCACTGATACAATAACAATATGAGTAGGTCTAAAGTTTCAGATGCCTGTCAGATCAATGACTTTGACCACGTTGCATGATAGTATCAAAAAGCTCACTAAGTTTCAGATGCCTGTCAGATCAATGACTTTGACCACTTGGCGACTCTACGACGGTTCGGCCTTGCAGTTTCAGATGCCTGTCAGATCAATGACTTTGACCACGGTGCGCATGATGATGGTAGTCATGGCTTTGTTTCAGATGCCTGTCAGATCAATGACTTTGACCACCGTACATGACCGCGCAACGCTACAATTATAGTTTCAGATGCCTGTCAGATCAATGACTTTGACCACTTGAAAATATTAAAAGAGCGTCGCCGTTCCGTTTCAGATGCCTGTCAGATCAATGACTTTGACCACCGTACGTGGCGGAGTTCGGCGCGACATCAAGTTTCAGATGCCTGTCAGATCAATGACTTTGACCACGCTGACTCCGAGCCGTGTGGCGATAGCGGAGTTTCAGATGCCTGTCAGATCAATGACTTTGACCACCAGTATCCAATATCGTGGACGGATGACGAAGTTTCAGATGCCTGTCAGATCAATGACTTTGACCACTGTATTGGTCGGTCAACGCGGCGGGGTCGCGTTTCAGATGCCTGTCAGATCAATGACTTTGACCACGAATTTTGCGAAAAAGCGCCCGAAGACACCGTTTCAGATGCCTGTCAGATCAATGACTTTGACCACCGTCTTGGGACGTTTCGCCGCGAAATTATCGTTTCAGATGCCTGTCAGATCAATGACTTTGACCACTTGCGAAACTTGTCGATACCGTGACACGTGAGTTTCAGATGCCTGTCAGATCAATGACTTTGACCACTAGGCACGATGCCTTTGCCAATATATCTGCGTTTCAGATGCCTGTCAGATCAATGACTTTGACCACTGGCGGTGGAGCAACCCGCTCAGCGTTTTTGTTTCAGATGCCTGTCAGATCAATGACTTTGACCACCTGCCTTATCCAGCTGAAACACCGAGGACAGTTTCAGATGCCTGTCAGATCAATGACTTTGACCACCGGTGTTTTTTGATGAAACCTGTTTTGTCGGTTTCAGATGCCTGTCAGATCAATGACTTTGACCACCACGCCCACGCCAAGCCAGCCGTCAACGGCGTTTCAGATGCCTGTCAGATCAATGACTTTGACCACAGTATAACGCACTCAACGTCACCGATATTCGTTTCAGATGCCTGTCAGATCAATGACTTTGACCACACAGCGTCAACGCATCCAACGGCAACGCTTGTTTCAGATGCCTGTCAGATCAATGACTTTGACCACAAGTCGGTGATCGCCGCCGCTGGGGTGAGTGTTTCAGATGCCTGTCAGATCAATGACTTTGACCACCATGCCGAAGTTCTGTAGCTGGCTGCCCACGTTTCAGATGCCTGTCAGATCAATGACTTTGACCACTACACGATGCGCACACGCGCTGGTCATGTGGTTTCAGATGCCTGTCAGATCAATGACTTTGACCACGCGTGATTCTAGCGGCGCTAGGGCGTGCGAGTTTCAGATGCCTGTCAGATCAATGACTTTGACCACGTGGACAGTGCGGTGAGCGCCTTGGTGGTGGTTTCAGATGCCTGTCAGATCAATGACTTTGACCACGCGGGATTCTTCCGGCAGAATCTAATCTCTGTTTCAGATGCCTGTCAGATCAATGACTTTGACCACGCTGATCCGCGACGGCGTGCTTGATTCGTTGTTTCAGATGCCTGTCAGATCAATGACTTTGACCACGTTCAGGAACTTCAGGTGGGTCACATCGTCGTTTCAGATGCCTGTCAGATCAATGACTTTGACCACATGACTGTCGTGATGTGGTCGCGTCGTTCAGTTTCAGATGCCTGTCAGATCAATGACTTTGACCACAGTGTCCTCCTCCCTCCGACTGTCCACACGGTTTCAGATGCCTGTCAGATCAATGACTTTGACCACAGATCGACCCCGCGCAGGCCTGCGAATTGCGTTTCAGATGCCTGTCAGATCAATGACTTTGACCACCTCGACGCGCTGAATGAAGTAATACCATGCGTTTCAGATGCCTGTCAGATCAATGACTTTGACCACCGAGAAGGCCGACGACGCCTTGCCGCGCATGTTTCAGATGCCTGTCAGATCAATGACTTTGACCACGTGAGGGTGCATCATGCCTAGTCGCAGTCGGTTTCAGATGCCTGTCAGATCAATGACTTTGACCACCTTGGAACGCGGTCAAGGACGGCGTATCGTGTTTCAGATGCCTGTCAGATCAATGACTTTGACCACTCCGCCGGGGCCAACGTGATGCCGCTTAATGTTTCAGATGCCTGTCAGATCAATGACTTTGACCACCCGCGTCGCTCATGTCCGCGTCGCTCATGTGTTTCAGATGCCTGTCAGATCAATGACTTTGACCACCGCTGTCAGCTTGTGCATCGGCTTGTGCATGTTTCAGATGCCTGTCAGATCAATGACTTTGACCACCGCGCTGCTGAGCGAGTTGCAGCAGCGCGCGTTTCAGATGCCTGTCAGATCAATGACTTTGACCACTCGCGGGTGATGGGCGCGCGCTCCGGCGTGGTTTCAGATGCCTGTCAGATCAATGACTTTGACCACTCCAGCTCTGTTCGACGCCGTCGATGCGTAGTTTCAGATGCCTGTCAGATCAATGACTTTGACCACCACGATGTATCACAATCACTGGGGCGTTTAGTTTCAGATGCCTGTCAGATCAATGACTTTGACCACCGGAGCCAGTACGGTACGTGCTGATATGACGTTTCAGATGCCTGTCAGATCAATGACTTTGACCACCGTCTTTAGCCGCGGAACCGGTGGAAACGCGTTTCAGATGCCTGTCAGATCAATGACTTTGACCACTGCTTGACGGGTACAACGTGATAGGCGTGTGTTTCAGATGTGAATATTCGTAGCTTTTGAGGCCACTGGTTATTGTGTTTGGAGGCCGGGGTTAT
>OCAH01000483.1_pt1 | contig 12862 bp, 9 predicted proteins | sample 1477131 | NCBI WGS metagenome assembly OCAH01 (sample SAMEA2580291, study PRJEB22360) | human gut metagenome | biome: human gut; feature: human-associated habitat; material: faeces | place: Denmark | collected 2008/2010
TCGCCCACGACCATTACCAGGGCGGCGGCGAACTGCTGCCGATGCACAAGGCCGCCACTTGGGCCGCCTTCACACTTGCCGACTATCCGGACGCCGTGGTTGAAATCCTTGACTGGCCCGGCACCGCCGTGCGCGTGGTGTCGAAGAGTCGCCAGAGCATCATCGACGTATCCGACATCATCCGCGAGGCATGGGTCGGTTATGACGACGCGGCGAACGGCATCGCCAGCCATGACGCGGATGGCAACCGCCAATCCGCCCTCTCGCCCAGCGCGATCATCACCGAACGCGGCTATGAGATGAGTCTCATCTTCCGCAACAATGCGATCAGCGACGAGTACCCGGAAGGTATTTTCCATGCACACCCCGAATACTGGCCGGTCAAGCAGGAGCCGATCGGACTGATCGAGGCCCAAGGCTTGTTCATTCTGCCCGGACGGCTCGTCGACCAGCTCGGCATTGTCGAAGAGGCGCTCGCCGAAGGCCGCGATTTGCCCGATGAAGTCAGCGAATTCAGTCTCGAATGGGGCGAACTCGCTGAAACGTTGGCCGGAAACCACGACCGCGAGGCCATCCGCCAAGCCGTACACGACGAGCTCGGCAGCGTCTGCTACCGCATCCTCGGCAACACGGCCGTCTTCAAGCAGAAAGCCACCACGCAAACATTCCTCGAAAGCCTTGGTTTTGCCGCTAGGTGAAACAGGTCAAGTGAAGTAAGCTCAATACTGAAGGAAAAACCGAAGGCAAGTCCTTCCAAAGGAGGGAATATGACTACTGTTCTGGTTACGGGCGGTGCTGGATTCATCGCCACCCACACCGACATCGAACTGCTCAACAAGGGCTACGACGTTATTTCCGTAGATAACTACGGCAACTCGTCGCCCGTGGCGCTTGAGCGCGTCGAGCAAATCACCGGCAAGCCGGTCAAGCGTTATGACGGCGACGTGCGCGATGAGGCGCTCATGGAACGCGTCTTCGCTGAAAACAACATCGACTGGGTCATCCACTTCGCCGGTCTCAAGGCCGTGGGCGAGTCCGTGGCCAAGCCGATCGAATACTACGACAACAACCTGTACTCCACGCTTGTGCTGCTCAAGGTGATGAAGAAGCACAACGTCAAGAAGATCATCTTCTCATCCTCCGCCACCGTGTACGGCACGCCGAAGGAACTGCCGATCACCGAGGAGACGCCGACCGGCGGCACCACCAACCCGTACGGCACCTCCAAGCTGTTCCAGGAGCAGATTCTGCGCGACGTGCATGTGGCCGATCCGTCCTGGACCATCGTGCTGCTGCGCTACTTCAACCCGGTCGGCGCGCACGAGTCCGGCCTGCTGGGCGAAGACCCGAAGGGTATCCCGGCGAACCTCACCCCGTACGTGGCCAAGGTCGCGGTCGGCGAGCTCAAGGAAGTCCAGGTCTACGGCGACGACTACGACACGCCCGACGGCACTGGTGTGCGTGACTACATCCACGTGGTCGACCTGGCCAAGGGCCACGTGGCCGTCATTGACCACATCGACAAGGAAGGCGTGTTCGTCTACAACCTGGGTACTGGCCACGGCTACTCCGTGCTTGAGGTTATCAAGGCTTACGAGAAGGCCGCCGGTCATCCGATTCCGTACGCGATCAAGCCGCGTCGCCCCGGTGACATCGCCGCCTGCTACGCCGACGCTTCCAAGGCGGAGAAGGAGCTTGGCTGGAAGGCCGAGCTGACCATCGACGACATGGCCGCCTCCTCCCTCAACTGGCAGACCAAGAACCCCAACGGTTTCCGCGACGCGGAGTGATATGAGCAGATGAGCTCCTTCTGATGAGGGAGCTCATCTGTCGTTTATCACACAATGCGCCTATCGGCGGCCCAGCGGGTGAGCTCGGTGCGATTCGAAAGCTGAAGCTTTCGCAACACCGAGCTCACGTGCGTTTCGACCGTCTTGATCGAAATGAACAGTTCGGCCGCCACCTCTTTATACGTGTAACCACGCGCGATCAGCCGCATGACCTCCTGCTCGCGGGCGGACAGCCGGTCCAGCTCCTCATCATGAGCCCGTGCCGCACCATCAGCGCCGCCATCAGACCCCGCCGCCGGCACACCCTGGAAGGTCGAAAGTACAAAACCGGCCAGTTTTGGCGAGAACACGGCATAGCCCTCATGCACCTGCTTGATGGATGAAATCAAATCAGCGCCGGTAATCGTCTTGGTTACATAGCCCTGGGCGCCGGCGCGAATCACCGACCCCACATCCTGCGGCGCATCCGAAACCGACAATGCCAGAAACACGGTAGTGGGGGAGTAGGGCCGCGATTTGGCGAGGATCTCGGCACCGCCGCCACCCTCGCCGCCGGGCACATGCACATCCAGCAACACCACCTGCGGCTTGGTCTGTGCGATCATCGCCACCGAACCGGGCACGTCCGCCGCTTGGCCGACGATATCGAAGGAATCGCGCAACGTGGCGATTACGCCCGCACGGAACATCTCATGGTCATCGACCATGGCCACACGAATCTTGGCTGTCTCGTTCTCGCTCATCGATGTTCTCCCTGCGCCGCTTTCAGCGCGATCGGCATATGCATTCTGACCTCGGTGCCCCAGCCGGCCCTGGACACTATCTCCACTGTACCGCCGCGCCGTTTGATGCGGCCGATAATCGATTCGCGGATGCCCAGCCGGTCGGGCGGAATGGCGTCCATATCGAAGCCTTCGCCATGGTCGCGCACGAACACTTCAACCATCGTGTCGCTGGCCTCGCAATACAAAGACACCGGCTCGCCGCCATGCGTGACCGCATTGACCAACGCCTGACGGGTGGCGTCCAGCAGCGCATCGGTCTGGGCGCTCGGCCGCGCGTCGCCCACGGTGACCACCTCAATCGGCTTGCCGTGCTCGTCCTCCACCTCGGCGGCGATCTGCTTCAATCCGGCTCCCACCGAACGATCCGATGTGGAACGTTCCTGATACAGCCATTCGCGCAGCTCGCGCTCTTGGCTACGCGCCAGGGCGAATACGGTGGTCGGTTCCTCGGAGTTCAGCTGAATCAGCGCCAACGTTTGCAGCACGCCATCGTGCAGATGGGCGGTCATGTCCGCGCGCTCCTCTTCGCGCTCCTTCAATGCCTGCTCGTGGGTGAGTCGTTGCAGCATCGCGTTCGCCCACGGCATCACCGCCACCACGATACCGACGATCATCACGAATCCGCTGGCAACAATGCGTCGAGGAGAGGTGCCCCACCCAGGAATGCTGACATTATGCACATACAATGCCCATCCCATGAAAATCAGTGCGATGCCGCCCAACATAGACAACAGCTGCGTGCCTCGCGGACTAAGATTCATCCATGCCAGTGCGATGCCGCCCAACCCTACCAGCAGCGGAAACACAATCTGGACATCCGCACCGGTGCTGGTGAGCAACAGTCCAGTGGCCATCAACGCGAAACCGGCCAATGCCACGACGGCCGGTTTCGGAGCACGTTGGATGGCCTCGGACAATGATTCCGGTGCGGCAGCCGATTCGTCGTCATGAGCGGCAAGTGGCTGATTGCCTCGCGCAAGCGGCGCCTGATTAACGGGCACTGTGCGAGCCGCAGCCGCCACCGGGTCTCCGGCAGGCATGAACACCCACAGGAATACATAAGCGATGATGCCTGCGCCGTAGAGGACGGTCAGTGCGATGAACGCAATCCGAACCCATGCCACGCCGATGCCCAAGTGCAGGGCGATGCCCTTGCACACGCCGGTGAGCCAACGGCCCTGCCGGGGGCGCATCAACGGCATGCGCGCGGGCAGCAATGGTTCGGGAGATGACGTCATACTCCTATTGTGCCGCGCTCAGGGCGTTGCGGCCGGGGTTTTACCCGGTGTTCAGGGAACAATCAGGGTGTTCCCCGAGCGTTGTGGCAGTGGTCGGGCGGTGTAATGGAATCATGAGCAATCCAAACGCGAATCCATATCAGCCACAGCCGCAGCCTGGTCCGCAAAAAAACAAGACATCGCGACGCTTCTTCACTTGGGTGCGATCCAGTGGACTGGTTCGCGGCGACGACCGGTGGATCGGCGGCGTATGCAGCGGCATCGCTTTACGGCTTGGCTGGAGCCCCACATTAGTACGTGCGTTGGTGATTGTATGTACATTGTTCTTCGGTTTTGGCGCAGCTCTGTACGCACTCGGCTGGTTTCTGATGCCGGATGTACGCGATGGGCACATCTTGGCCGAGGACCTCATTGCCGGCCAATGGGACTGGAATTGTCTGGGATGCTTCCTGTTCCTCGCCGTGGCAATCGTGATTCCAGGTGCGGGGTGGGGTTGTATTGCGCTCGCCGCCTTAGCGCTATGGCTGTTGGCCAAAAGCGGCATTCGCCAGCAGGAAGGGTACGGATTCGGGGCATCTGCGCCGCGACCGGTTTCACAGCCTGTGTCATATCCAGCCGCGCAACCAGTACCTCAATCTCCTTTGTATTCAGCTCCGCAACCTTTTCCACAACCTTTTCCACAACCTGTTTCACAACCTGTTTCACAACCTGTTTCACAAACCGCGCCTAGTGTTTCACAGCCTGTTTCACAGCCTGTCTATCAGTCGATGCCCAGCGCGATGCCAGGCACAGTGCCCGGCGCGATGCCCGGCACAGTACCCAACGGGCCGTTTGCCCCCGACCGTATGAATGCGACGGCCTATGCCCCCACCGAGTCCAAGCGCCGCAAGCCGGCGGGCCCAATCGTGGTCTTGAGCATACTGGGCCTTACCTTCCTCTCCTTTGCCGGTCTGATGGGACTGATTTGGGTAAACGACATGGGCATTATCGGCATTATGCGTCTGGGCACCATCTGGATTGCCGCAGTATGCATAGTGATGGGGCTGGTGGTCATCATTCTCGGATTCAGAGGACGGCGTACCGGTGGTCTGATTCCTCTCGGACTGGTTGCCGGTGGATGCGCGCTCTGCATGACCATCGTTTCAGGCACGTATGGCGTGTACTACCGTGATCTTGGTGCCAGCGGCATCAATACTGTTGTTTCACTGAGCCAATCTGTCAGTGCGAGAAACAGCGACGGCATGAACGATGTGCAAAAGGATGGCATCTTCGTTGCCGATGCCAGCGATGCCACGTTTGAAACATTGCAGCAAGGTGTGGCGTTCAGCGGTGAAAACTACAACACCGATCAGGCAATCATTGATTGGTCCGATTGGGACAAGACACATGGACCGCACACGGTGAAGATGCTGGATGGCAAAACTTCCATCAGTAATTGCCCGGTCGGTACCATCACCATAGCCGCAACACAGGCGCAAGTGCATATCGTTCTGCCGGATTCCTGCACTTACGCCTTCGGCACCGCCGACTCCTACTACTCCACTTCGAGTGACGTTGGCGGCAAATACGAGATGGTATACAACAACTACATGGGTCCAAGCTTTGTTTTCTTCGAAGCTGAAAGTGCCACCAATGGGCCTGATCACGAATGGTTGGATAAGGAATCCGCCATGCCGGACAACGGCCCAGAATTAAAAATCAATATTCCCTATGTGGTGGAAGCACGTGTCAACGTGGTGTACGCCTCCGATTGGGAAGGCTCTACGTTCCAGCCGCTTGCCGATATATACGACGGCAACAGTACAAGCAAGAACACAACCGAACAATCGGAATGATCAAGCCGTTGCAACTAGGAGATGGAATCATGACTGATGAAACCAAGGAATTCGCCTCCATCGAGGATGCGACACCGACCACGGCCATACCTTCCGAAACCGACGCGACCACCGCGACCACAACCATGGTGACCGTCGATGACCGAACCGATACCACGGTGCTGCCATCCGCAGCGGATGATGACGAAACGGCTGTGCTGCCCGTCCCCGACAATCATGCGGATGCGTCGGTCTCGGATGTGGATACGCAGGCAACAGCTGCCTCTCCATCGCCCATCGAACCAACCACAGATCGGATTGCCCTGGAAACAGTTGCCGATGCCGTGGAGGGAGATGGTGGGCCGATTCCATCTGCCGATGATGTGCCGATGTACGCAGCATCTTCAGCACGACCTCCCTATGGGCAGTCTCAGACCGCCGGCAAACCATGCCAGCCTGGGGGGAGCGCCAAGAACGTCCAGAGCGCCAAGAACGTCCAGAATGCTAAGGATGTCAAGAGTGCCAAGAACATCCAGAAACAGAGCACCAGCGCGCCTACTGTGGTATTCGGACTATTAGGCGTGATTATCGGCGTGATCGCGCTGGTTTTCGGGTACATATCTCCGGATCGGATGATTTCGTTGTTCTCGCCGAATCCGCAATTGCTGACGGCTATTATTTGCGCCGTAGTGGGACTGATTCTGGTAATAGTGGCCGTTGTATGGGCCATAGTCGGTGCCGTCAAGAAGAGAAAATAGCGTTACAAACCACCGCATTACGGTCCCAGTAGAAGCACATTATGACGGGAGCCGACCGATAAGAGCCGACCGTTCTATGCTGATGGGGGGGGAGGCATAGTAACTATGAAGCGGATTTCGGTGCGGCGGGTAGCGAGCGTCATCGTCACCGCGATGGCGATGACGCTGGTATTCGCCACACTTGGCTGGGCGATGATGCCGCAATGGAACACACGGCCCTACACCAAGCACATCGTTATCGCTTCTGCCGACACCACCATCACCCCTGCCCATGCGAACATTCCCCACGAGGGGCGATATCGTACGCGTGAAACCCGACTATCCATCAAGACCGGCGACGGCGTCACGCTACCCGCCGTACTACGTGAACCGGTCGGCGCTCCCGGGCCACGCCCGGCTTGTCTGTTCATTCACGGGTCCGGTACCAGTGGTGCCGAGGATTTCGGCGATATCGCCAACGCCATGGCCTCTGCCGGTATCGTGACCTTGGTGCCGGCCAAGCGCAACGACAACTACACCGTGCTGCATCGCGACTACCCGCGTTTTGCTCGCGAATACGGGCGTTCGCTCGACGTGTTGCGTGGCAGAATCGGCGTGGACCCCGCCAAAACCGGCATCTACGCCGAATCCGAAGGCACCTGGATCGCCACGATTCTAACCTCGAAACGGCAAGACATTGCCTTTGCCGTACTTACATCCGCACCGGTGTTCAATGGACGTGAGCAAATGGCCATGGCTGTCAGCGCCTATACGCATGAGGCCGGCGCGCCCAAGCCCGTGGTCAAAGACATGGCCAAATTGATGTCGCTGGACTACGCGCCATTTGATCTAGCCTATGCCGACTTTGATGCCGACCGGTATCTGAAATCCCTCACCATGCCGGTGCTGGTGAACTACGGCACCTACGATACGGCCATGCCCATCGAACAGGGGGCGCAGCGGATCATCGCTACGGCCAACAAGTCCGGCAACGAGAACGTCACCGTACGCTATTTTGCCGGCAACCATCAGATGCGGGCTGGTGAGGGCTTATTCACCTCGAACCTGCCATTGGCCGAAGGCTATACGCAAGCGCTGGAAAATTGGGTGAACGGTGTGACTGCCGGAACCAAAGCCGATGGATGGGCAACGCCTCAAGTCGCCGGTGCAACACCTCACCAGCGCTTCGCCGCGTCGCAACGTACCAGATCCGGTATCGTCGGCTCGCTTGGCGTGCTGGCCGGTCTGATGGTGGCAGGGCCCGTGCTGATCGTGATGGCGGCGATATTAGGTATTGGCTTGACTGTGTTTTCTTGGCTACAGACGTTGCTGGCCGGGCGACGTAGTGTGGCGACTGTGCGGGCCATGCATGCGACGCCGAGTGGGCTGGGAGCCGCCCAACAGCGTACGTTGCACGGCATTGCCGGCTTATCTGCCGGTATCGGCACAGCGGTGATGGTGATTACTGGGCTGTTGTACGGCTATATGAGCGCCGTAGGCGTATCGGCTGTATTGGTTATGCCTCAACCGCGGCTGTTTGCCGTCGGATGGGTGGTGCTGCGAATAGCGACCATGCTGTTGGTGGTGCTGTTTGCTTGGGAAATGGAACGTGTCTGGTATTGCCGCGCCGATATCGTCGGTGTGCGGCGCGTCATATGCGTGATGGTAGCGCTCGGCACTCTCGCCACACTGATGACACTGGCATTTTGGGGCCTATTCTCGCTGTAATTCTGCCGATGTGCGCTGGTAAATGGGGCCTGGCGGGCAGGCTGCGTTGGTGGTCTGGGTGTGGGGCGATCGGCAGATTGCGTTGGCCTGGGTATGGCCGGCCGACGTACATCAGTCGGGGTGTCCGATACACAGTGAATGGCTGAGTATTACGCTTGGGAGGCTTCGGCCTCCTCTAAGGTGTCGAAACCGCCGAGCTGGACTGTGTGCAACAAGGTTTCCTCAGTGATATTGCGTTGCGGGCTGGCTGCGGCGCGCTCGCCAATCATCGCTTCGTAACGTTCGAAGGTCTGGTCGGAATACGTACCAAGCTCGCCGCGCAGATAGGTTTCGAATGAGGTGGCAGATGGTGTGTCTTCGGTGGTGGTGAGTGCGCGCATCGCCTCGCCGAGCTTGGGGTAGCGCTCGCGGAAATCCTTGGCCCAGGCGACCTGCTGGGCGATGACCTGTTCCTGACGGGCCGCGCGCTCTTCAGAGAGACGCGGAATATACGGCTCTATGTTCTTCGTGAAATTTTCCGGTGCGGTGGAGGCCATCATACGGCCGTATTTTTCGGTTACGAGGTTGCGGCCCACGTGGTCGGCCGCGTCAAGATCAGCGGCATAGCTGGTGAGTAATGGCCGCTCCCATGTGAGGAACTGGGCCAACCGCATCTGGTGGAACACCGGCCAGTTGCCTTGGCATGCCGCGCGTCCACCCTCATTGTTGGTGCGCTGGAACTGATCCCATTCATGACGCACAATAGCCTCGCGCAGTTCATCATCAGTCAGTTCGTTGGTCATCGACGTTCCTTTCACTGATACCTCCCTCTGATGAGGGAGGTGGCACGGCGAAGCCGTGGCAGAGGGAGCTTGAATCTACAAACTTTTAAGCACCGGATCATCAGAGGCGATGTGGTCCTCGACATACGGGCGCTGCCATTCGAGGAAGGTCTCGCCGGACGTGGTCAGGTGTTCGCGTTTGAGTTCCTTGACGATATCCACCGCAATCTGCTCCACAATATCGTTGATTTTCTCGATTGCTGGAGCCGCGCCCTTGCCGCCTTCGCCAAATCCGGCCCCGCCATAGCAGGCTGCCGAACTCAATCGCATCACGGTTTCCAACTGTTCGCCCACGTTCGGCAACAGCGCGAACATCGAGCCAGACAGCTTGCGCAATGCTGCGAACTGCCACTTGTAATACGGCATATAGCCCACCACCATCGGCACGTTAACCAGGAACACCAACGAGGCGGTGGCCTGCACGAACTCGTGGATGGACAGCCATGCGGCCGCGCCGTCGCCGCGCTTCAACGAACGCGGCAGATTATATTGACCGGCCTGGGCGATCATGCCGAGTCGCTTGGAGATCAGCGCGAGCCGCACATCGTCGGGCATGTTCTTGAACCCTTGGCGCGTCTTGGAAAACAGACCGGTGGGATCGGCGAACACCTCGCCATTGGTGGCGGCGGCCAAGGTCGATTCCTGAAGCATTAGCCACTCATGCGGCGCGGTCTGCGCCGGCGCAGTGTGATACCCGGTGATCGACTCAAAGAAGTCACCGATGCGGAACACGCCGTCACGGCGATTCGCGCCCTGTGCGCGCGGCGTGACGGGGGAGAGCGGTGCATCAATCGGAGTCGTCATCGCTTCCGCCACATCAGAGGACGCCGCGCCTGACTCGGCAGTGGCGGTATCGTGCGTAGCGGTGCCGGGGGTGGGTGCGTTTGCCGCATCGGGTATGACGGTGGAGCCTGCACCTGCGGAGGGGAATGCTCCGGAAGCATCGGACCTGGCATGCGCCTCGAACGTCACGCGGCCTTGCGCATCCACGCTGAACTTGCGCGGCAGTGCCTCGTAATCGACCTCAAGTTGCTCGCCGATCGCCGCGTAATCCTCATCCGTAAGCCACAGGCAGAAGCGCGGGCCGAAATCGTGGTCCTGCGAATACGCATCATCGAATCCGTAGCATTCCGAGCCATGACCCACCAGACCGGCGGCGATACGCCCGGCATACTGCGGATACTTCGCCGCAATCATCGGCTTGCCCATCTGCGTCCAGAACGCGCGGGCCAGCTTCAGTCCGGACACCGGGCATGCGGAAACGGCCTCGGCCGCGCCCGCAGAACCGGTCGACACCGAAACGGTGGATGGGGAAGATGCCGCGTTCGCACCGGTCTTGCCCTGTGCCGGGCTGTTCGGCAGCCGCGAGCCGGACTGGGGCAGCGCGCCTGCATCGCCAGCAACACCTGCATTGTCAACCGTCACCCCGGCCTGCGCCGCCGCTTCCTCGGCCTGCCGCAGATTGTCGGCGGTGATACGCCAGTAATCGGTGTCCTTGCCGTAACATTCCTCGATCACGGCCAGCGCATGCCGGTATCCAGTAACCGCATCCGCATACCGTCTCTCGGCAAAGCACACCTGCGCGAAGCCCGCCAGTGCGGAGGCATAATGCGCGGAATGTTCCAGATGGCCGGTGCGATAGATTTCCAGCGCCTTGGCTGCATGCCAATGCGCGTCCTCCAACTTGTGTTCGGTCAGCAGGGTCAACGCCAGATTCGTGTGCGAGCTGGACACGTCGATATCCGCGTCCGGGTTCACGCTCGAGGCTTCGATAATGCGCAGCGCTTCACGCAACTCCAGTTCCGCCTTGTCGGGCCGATTCGTCTCGCTGTAGAGCATCGACAGATTGTTGTGCAGTGCTGCGAGCCTACGGTCGGTGGGCGCCAGCGAATGCCGGCAGACACTCTGCGCCTGATGATACAAATCCTCGGCCTGATCGTATTGTTTGGCCGCGCGCATCGAGGTGGCGCAATTGATTAGCGTGGTGGCCCACGCCTCGGATGTGCCGGTGGTCAAGCCCATACGAGCGGCCAGTTCCAGCGCTCGCTGCACAATCCACTGATTCTCCTTGTGCCGACCTTGCGAGCGATAGAAGCCCATCGTTTCGTTGAGCACGGTGAGCAGTCCGGCCTCGTCGCCGGCGTTTTCCGCGTCCACCATCGCCTGTTCCAAGTATGGGCCGGCTTCGGTGGCAGCCGTGTGGCGATCGAAAATCGCGTCCAGTCCGTTCAGGAATTGTTGGGTATCAAAGGTTGCGGGCGATTGATCGGCATCGTCCGCAACCTGGTTCGCCGTGGAATCGGCACCTTGTGCTGCGGCCGCCGCATCGGTGTCGTCGGCATCGTCTGGACCATGCGCGAATTGCGCGGCGAATTGTTTGAGCAGTGCTTCCTCATCCATACCGCCAGACCTCCCTGAATCGTGTCTGATTTCAGTCTATTAATACTGTGAACAAACACGTCAGGGAGTTTGCTGTGAGCTTGGTCTCAGTCCACCTTGGTTTCGCGCATGCGGTGAATGGCGTCGGTATCGGTTTCGCAGCGCCACGAGTAGAAGGCCAGCAGCCCTACGGCAAGCAGAGCCAGCGGCATACCGCCCAGGCCGGTATAGCGATAGTTCATCGAGAAGGTGGTGAGCATCGCGCCGCCGACAATCGAGCCGATGGCATTGCCGAAGTTAAACGCCACCTGTACAGCCGCGCCGGCGATCAGCTCGCCGCCGCCCTGGCCGGCTTCGGTCATCAGCAATTGCTGTGGAGCGGAAGTAAAGAACAATCCGATGGCGATCCAGAACGTCAGTACAGCGGTCATCGGCTGATTACCCGGAGTGATAAGCACCAGCAACAAGCCGAGGCAGGAGATGGACTGACCTATTGCGGCCGCGCCGGCATGCCTCCAATGGTCGGTCAGACGACCTCCAAGCAGACCGCCGATGACCATACCAAAGCCGGCAAGCATCATCAGCATCGGCACCAGGGAAGACGACCATCCGCCGGTTTTCTGCAGCCAAGGGGAGACGTAGCTCCACCAGCAGAACACACCGGCATTGCCGGTGAACACGGCGGCCAAAATCACCCACGGGCCACGGCGGGTGAGGAACTTGAACTGACCGGCGATGCCTGCGTCCTTGATCGGTGCAACGTACGGAATCCACGCCGACGCCAGCACAATCGTCATTGCCGCCCAAGCGGCCAAAATGCCGAAGGCAAGACGCCAGGAAAGGAACTCGGCCATCAAGGTGCCCGCCGGTACGCCGAGCATATTGGCCACGGTCTGTCCGGTGACCATCACGGATACGGCCTGCGCCTCCTTGCCTTCCTCCGCCAGAGTCTTGGCGATGAGTGTGGCTGTGCCGAAGAATGCGCCGTGCGGCAGGCCGGCGACGAATCGTGCGACGACCAGCATGGCGGCATTGACGGAGAATGCGGAAGCCAGATTGCCCACCAAGGCAATCACCATAAACAATATGATGAGGTCCTTCGGCGGCACCTTGCGGCCGAATACCAGAATCAGTGTGCCGAAGCACACGCCGATCGCATACGCGGAAATGTAATGGCCTGCGGTGGGGATGTCCACGCCGGTGGCGGCCGCGGCCTGCGGCAGAATGCCCATCATCACGAACTCGGCGGCACCGAGAATGAACGCGCCCGAAGCCAGTGCAAGCAGACTCTTCTTCATGGTTCCTCTAATTACTTCAGTATTACTTACAAAAACAGTGCGGCAATCGATTGATTCGAGCGATATATTACGGTGGTCCGCCAACAAATACGGGGGCTTGCCGTGATGTGGTTTGTCGCTGTGTGCGGCGGGTTGTTTACCGCTGTTCGATCGCTTGGTTTGATTGTTGGGACAGGAAACGAAAAACCGGATTGCTGATTTCTCAACAATCCGGTCCAGTTGTCGGGCTGGCGGGATTTGAACCCGCGGCCTCTTCGTCCCGAACGAAGCGC
>OCAH01000487.1_pt1 | contig 12737 bp, 10 predicted proteins | sample 1477131 | NCBI WGS metagenome assembly OCAH01 (sample SAMEA2580291, study PRJEB22360) | human gut metagenome | biome: human gut; feature: human-associated habitat; material: faeces | place: Denmark | collected 2008/2010
CGCCGAAGTCAACGCCAACATCGACCTGGCCCGCCGTGGCGCCATCGCCCGCTCGCACACCGCCACGCACATGGTGCACAAGGCGCTGCGTGAGGAGCTGGGCCCGCAGGCCACCCAGCGCGGCTCCGAAGACGCCCCGAACCGTCTGCGCTTCGACTTCCAGTGGTCCAAGGCCCCGGCCAAGTCCGTGATCTCCGCAGTCGAGGAGCGCGTCAACGACAAGCTGCGCGACAACCTCGCCGTGACCACCAAGGAAATGAAGTTCGACGACGCCATCGCCCTCGGTGCCATGCACCTGTTCGGCGAGAAGTACGGCGACATCGTACGCGTGGTCTCCATCGGCGAAGACGGCTGGAGCCGCGAGCTGTGTGGTGGTACCCACGTGGACCACGTTGGCAAGATCGGCATGGTCAACATCCTGTCCGAAGCCTCCATCGGCTCCGGCGTGCGTCGTGTCGACGCCGTCGTGGGCCAGGGTGCCTATGACTTCAACGCTCGTGAGCACGCGCTGGTCTCCCAGCTGTCCGACAAGCTCAACGCTCGTCCGGACGAGCTCGCCGAGCGTGTGAACGCCCTGCTCGCCAAGCTCAAGGAATCCGATCGTCGCTTGGCCTCCATGTACGAGTCCCAGCTGGCCGCCTCGGTTCCGGCGCTGGTTGCTGACACCAAGAACTCCGCGGCCCCGGTCAAGGTGGCCGTCAAGAACGTGGGCCACTTTGGCGCGGTCGATGCCCTGCGCAAGACCGTACTCGACGTGCGCGCCCAGCTCGGTGAAGACGCCCCCGTGGTGGTGGCCCTTGCCGGCGTGAACGAGGATGACAAGCCGATGGTCGCCGTGGCCACCAACGAGGCCGCCCGCAAGGCCGGCATCAAGGCCGGTGATCTGGTGCGTGGCGCAGCCAAGGTCCTCGGCGGCGGTGGCGGCGGCAAGCCGGACTTCGCCCAGGGTGGCGGTGTCGATGCCTCCAAGATCGACGAGGCCCTCGAAGCGCTCAAGCACGAGGCGCAGAAAGCCTGATTCCGCCAGTGGTGTGGTTAGGCGTTGATTTGGGTAATGCCCGGGTCGGACTGGCACTGTCCGACCCGGAGCTTACCTTTGCACATCCTGCTGGCAACATTCATGTTGCCGGCGACTATTTCTTTGCTATTGACGAGGTCCTGAACGTCATCGAAGACGAACATGTGGACCATGTAATCGTCGGACTGCCCCTGCAGATGGACGGTACAGAAGGCAAAAGCGCCAAAAAAGCGCGCAGGTGGGCGGCCAATCTGGAGAAGAGGCTGCAAGCAGAGAGTGAAGACAGTGATTCTACGGAGTATCAGATTCCGCAGGTATCATTGATAGATGAGAGATTGACAACAGTCAGTGCGCATCGTCAGCTGTTCGAGGCCCATAAAGCTTCGAACAAGCACAGGCCGGTGGTTGACCAGCAGTCGGCAGTGGTGATTTTGCAGACGGCACTCGACCGTACCCGGGAGCAGTGAGGTATCGGTTATGACCGATGATTTTAACGAGTTCTTTGATGACAACACGCATTGGGTCGAACAGGGGTCAGAACCAATGCGCGGGGCCGAGCCGCCAGAACCGCCGAAATCCCGCAGGGAGATGCGCAAGCGACGTGCACAGCGCAGGCGCAAGCGTATCAGTGGCATTATCATCGCTATCGCCATCGTCGCCCTGCTTATCGGCGGCGGCTATTTCGGCGTAACCAAGCTCATCGCATGGCGCGACAGCCGGAGCAACCAGTCGACGGCCATCGCGGACTATCCGGGACCGGGCTATGGCGAGGTCGAATTCACCGTGAGCGAGGGCCAAGGCGCGGCGGAGATCGCCGATAATCTGCTCAAGGCCGAAGTCATCAAGTCTACTGCCGCGTTCACCAGCGTGGTCAACGCCAATAGCACGACACTCTATCCGGGAACGTTCACATTGAAGAAGCATATGGCCGCATCCAAAGTGATCGACGTTCTCTCCGACACCAACCAGGCGGCGGGCTTCCTCGAGGTTCGTCCCGGTGAACGTGCCACCGATGTGTTCGCCAACGCCGCGAAGCTTTCCGGCATTGCCCAAAGCGAATTCGACACGATTATCAAGAACAAGGGTAAGGATATTCTGCCCAATGAAGCGGGCGGTAGCTTTGAGGGATGGCTGGAGCCGGGAACCTACAACGTCAAGAGCATGAAGAGCGCTTCGGAAATCCTCAAGGCCATGGTCGATAAGCGTATCGCCAAGTTGGATGAATTGGGCGTGCCGGCCGGCAGTGACCGCGAACGGGTGATGATCATCGCCTCTATCGCCGAGGCCGAGGTCAACAAAGCCGATTACTACGGCAAAGTGACGCGAGTCATCGAGAACCGTTTGGAGCAGGGCATGTCGTTGGGCATGGATTCCACCGTGGCCTATGGCAATAACGTCAAGCCCGCGCAGGTGACCACCGAGATGACCCAAGACGAGTCCAACCCGTACAACACGTACAAGATCTCCGGCCTGCCGCCTACGCCGATCAGCAATCCCGGCGATAACGCCATTCAAGCGGCACTGCACCCCGAAGGCGGCAATTGGCTGTACTTCTGCACGGTCAATCTGGACACCGGCGAAACCAAGTTCGCCGCAACCGCCGATGAACATGACCAGAACGTGGCCGAACTACGCAAGTGGCAAGCCGAAAACCAGTAGTCATCCCGTTAGCTTCCTTCGCTTGGGGAAGCTGATCGGACGTTGGTCTCTTCATTGGCTCCCTCGCCGAGGGGAGCTGTCCGCAAAAAAGCGGACTGAGGGGAGCACTGCAGGGAATGTAACGCTCAACTTAAGCCCGGGGCTCCCGCGAAGCGGATGGAAGAAATCTAGGACAACACCCCAACAGCCACCGCCACAATCGCGCCCGCCAATATCACCGGCACATACGGCACCTTGCCCGCATGTGCCGGTGATGTGCGTTGTGGGTCGAATCGCGTCCACAAGGCAATCCATGTGATGCCGGCAACGCCCATCGCCAGCCACCAGACCACCACAGGCAACAGGCCAAACAGTCCGACAGACAATCCCATAGGTATCAAGGCGGTCACATCGCCGAATCCCAATGACCGAGGCACCAGCAACGCCAACGCGAACTGGATCAGGCAACATAGCACGGTGAACAACAGCGCCTGCAACAGCACGAACAGGTCGTTCACCACCACTCCATACGCGAAATCGGCGGCCAGCTGAAGCAACGCGCCCGCAGCCACCCACGCGATCGGCACCCGCCGATGACGAACATCCTCAATGGACAGTGCAAGCCCACATAGCAGACCGGGTAGCGTGAACAGGTATGGCATGGCTTAACATTAACCCCTAGCTAGACGTACACATAGACGTACACACATGAAACGAGGGAAGTTATGCTGCGTTGGCAGACGGCAGGGGAGTCTCACGGAGAAGCATTGGTGGCCATGATTGAAGGGTTGCCGGCCGGCGTGCGTATTAGCACGGACGATATCGTTTCCGCACTGGCACGCCGTCGACTTGGATATGGTCGCGGTGCCCGCATGAAGTTCGAGCAAGACAAGGTCCGTCTGCTGACCGGTGTACGCCACGGCCTGACCCTCGGCTCGCCGGTGGCCATCGAAATCGCCAACACCGAATGGCCGAAGTGGACCGAGGTCATGAGCGCCGATGCACTCGACCATGACCTGCCGCGCGAAGGCCGCAATGCGCCGCTGAGCCGCCCGCGCCCGGGCCACGCCGATCTGACCGGCATGCGCAAGTATGGTTTTGACGACGCCCGCCCGGTACTGGAGCGCTCCAGCGCCCGTGAGACCGCCTCCCGTGTGGCTTTGGGCGAGGTGGCCAAGCAGTTCTTGGATCAGGCGTTCGGCATCCGCACCGTAGCCCACGTGGTGGCGCTTGGTGGCGTGCAGACCAACCCCGACCTGCCTCTGCCCACCCCCGACGATCTGGAAGCGCTTGATGCCTCGCCTGTCCGTACGCTGGACAAAGAGGCCGAAGCCCGCATCATCGAACGCATCAACGAGGCCAAGAAGGCCTCCGATACGTTGGGCGGCGTGATTGAAGTGCTGGCTTACGGTGTGCCTGCCGGCATCGGCACGTATGTGGAGTCCGACCGCCGACTGGACGCGGCTCTGGCCTCCGCGATCATGGGCATTCAGGCGTTCAAGGGTGTGGAGATCGGCGACGGCTTCCTGGAAGCCTCCCGCCCCGGTTCGCAGGCGCACGATGAGATCGTGGTCAACGCCGACGGCCGCATCGACCGTCTGTCCAACCGCGCAGGCGGCATTGAAGGCGGTATGTCCAATGGCCAGGTGATTCGCGTACGCGGTGCCATGAAGCCGATTCCGTCCATCCCCAAGGCCCTGCGTACGGTCGACGTGCTGACCGGCGAATCCGCACAAGCCATCAACCAGCGTTCCGACAGCACCGCCGTGCCTGCGGCATCCGTGGTGGCCGAGGCCATGGTGCGTCTGACTTTGGCGAAGTACGCGCTGGATAAGTTCGGTGGAGACAGTGTTGCCGAAACACGGCGCAACCTTGAGTCGTATCTCGCCTCGTGGCCGGAGCACATGCGCTGAACGAAGGGCGTATGGTTTCGTGACGACTGCCGCGGAACCATCAGCAACTGTACTCACCAATCGTCGAGAGGATTCGTAGATTATGACCGCACGCCCCCGCGCCGTCATCATCGGCATGATGGGAGCCGGCAAAACACGTGTCGGTAAGGAAGTGGCGCATATGTTGCGTCTGCCGTTCGCCGATGCCGATGTGGAGATCGAACGTGAAGTGGGCATGAAGATTCCCTCCTACTTCGAGGAATACGGTGAGCCGGCATTCCGCGAGGTCGAGGCCGATCTCATCGCCGATATGCTTGAGGATTTCGACGGTATCTTTTCGCTGGGCGGTGGCGCTCCCATGACGCCATCCACCCAGCATGCCCTCGCCTCCTACATCGACCATGGCGGTCGTGTGGTCTACCTTGATGCCGATCCGGCGGAAGCCATGGAACGCGCGAACCGTGGGGGAGGCCGGCCCATGCTCAATGGCAACGCCAACTCCCGTTGGAAAAAACTGTTCAAGCAGCGTGACCCAGTATTCCGCGAGGTCGCCAACGTTCATGTCCATACCCGGGGGCTTACGCCTCAGGGCGCAGCGAAGAAAGTGATTGATATGGTATCTGAGCGAGCAGTGCATGTTACCGGAGCGGCAATTGAGCCGTATGATGTGGTCATTGGCGAAGGTGCCATGAACCATCTGGTCGACGTGCTGGGACCCAAACCCGCCAAAATCGCGCTTATCCACACTCAGCCGGTGCAGCGACACTCCGATCGTGCCCGCGCCCTGTTGCGTCAGGGCGGCTATGAGGTTTCCGACATCGTGATTCCGGATGCCGAACCCGGCAAGACCATTACCGTGGCCAACGGCATTTGGGAACGCCTTGGCGACGAAGGTTTCACCCGGTCCGATGCCGTGGTGGGGCTTGGCGGCGGTGCCGCAACCGATTTGGCCGGTTTCGTGGCTGCCACGTGGATGCGCGGCGTGCGCTATGTAAACTGCCCGACCTCGCTGCTGGCTATGGTCGATGCCTCCACCGGTGGCAAAACCGGCATCAACACCCCGCAGGGCAAGAACCTCGTCGGCTCGTTCTACACGCCTGCCGGTGTGCTGGCCGACACCAAGACGCTGGCTACGCTGCCCAATGACATCTTCATCGAGGGTCTCGGCGAAGTCGCCAAATCCGGTTTCATCCGCGACCCCGAAATCCTGCATATCCTCGAAGACCACGCAGCTGAACTGCGCGCTTTCGACGGCTCTACATTCCTCGGCTCGCCGCTCGAAGAAGTGGTTGCCGAGCTCATTGAGCGCACGGTAAAGGTCAAGGCCTACCACGTCTCCTCCGATTTGAAGGAGAAGGGTCTGCGTGAATTCCTCAACTACGGGCACACGATGGGCCATGCCATCGAAAAGCTCGAGCATTTCCGCTGGAGGCATGGCAATGCGGTGGCCGTCGGTATGGTGTATGCCGCCGAGCTGGCCCATCTGATCGGTTACATCGATCAGGATCTGGTTGACTATCACCGCTCGTTGCTTGCTTCGATGGGTCTGCCGACGTCGTGGAATGGCGGCTCGTTCGACGACGTGCTCGCATTGATGCATCGCGACAAGAAGGCCCGCGGCAATGAGCTGCGCTTCGTGGTCCTCGACGAGATTGGTCACGTCGTACACCTCGACAACCCGCCCGCCGAAGCCGTGGAAGAAGCATTCCGTCGTATCCAGCAGTAATTGAACGGCCGTAGGCCGTGCCGTTCGCCATCCCCTCAGAAAAAAGTACTTGGCTCCCCTCTAACGGAGGTACCCCGGAGTCGGATTTACCTTCTACCTCCCTCTGATGAGGGAGGTGCCCCGAAGGGGCGGAGGGAGAGAAGCACAAACAAAAGGAGTCCCAATGACCAAAGTCATCGTTGTCAATGGCCCTAACCTCGGACGTCTCGGCGTCCGCCAGCCCGACGTCTACGGTCGTCAAGACCTCGACACCCTGCGCAAGCTCTGCACCGAATGGGGCAAGGACCTCGGCCTCGAAGTCGAGGTGCGCCAGACCGACGACGAAGCCGAAATGGTGCACTGGATGGTACCTCCGGAAAGGGGGGCCGGGGAGCCCCCAAGCCGCCGACGAGAAAACCCCGGTGGTCATGAACCCCGCCGCCTTCACGCACTATTCGTATGCTCTCGCCGACGCCGCGCACATGGTCATTGACGAGAACCTGCCGCTTATGGAAGTCCATATTTCCAACCCGTCCGCCCGCGACGAGTTCCGCAAGCGTTCCGTAATCAGCCCTGTGGCCACCGGCACCATCACCGGCATGGGTTTCTACGGCTACAAGCTCGCGCTCGATGCTGTGGCGCACTTGCTGAGCGAATAGAACCAAGCCCTCCAGCCAATCCCGGGTAGCAGTCGACGTTGCGCCCGGGATTCCTGTTACCTGAGGAAACCATAAGCGTCCAAGTAAAGGAAGCCATGACTCTCACCGCCACGGAACGTGATCTCGTCGATGCCGCGTCACGCTGGTTTGACGCCCACCGCGCACAGTTCGTCGATGAGCTGTGTGAGCTGCTGCGCTACCCGTCGGTTTCCGACGAATCGGACCCGAATCCTCGTCCGGGCGCGCCTTATGGACCCGAAGTACGCCGTGTATTCGACCATATGCTGGCCAAGGCAGGACGAGACGGGCTGCCTACGCGCGACTACACCGGCCACGTCATGGAAGTCGTTTATCCACAGGAGAACGTGGAGACCGACCGTGACATCGCCTTCGTCGACCACCTCGACGTAGTCCCCGCCGACGACGGTTGGACGCACGATGCCTTCGATCCGCAGGTTATTGGCGATATTGTTATCGGTCGCGGCTCATTGGACAATAAAGGCGTCGCGCTGACCAGCTATTTCCTACTCCGTTTCTTCAAGGAACACGACCACCGTTTCCGCCACCGCGTACGTATACTGTTCGGCGGCTCCGAAGAGATCGCGCTCAACGACATCAAATGGTTCGTCGCCAACATCGGCGCGCCGTACCAGGCCATCGTCACCGATGGTCCCTTCCCGGTGAACAATATCCAAAAAGGGCTGCTCGATGTGGATGTCGAACTGCCGGTCGGGCCGCAATTGCGCGGTTGGCATGCCGGCACCGCCACTAACACGGTTCCCGGGGCCGCCGCAATCACCCTCACCGGCGTCGACGAATCTACCGTGCGGCAAGCATTCTGCCAGAGCGGCAACATCGCTCCAGATATCGCCGAGCGATTGCATATCAACGCAACAGCGCAAGGCGTCACGATTGAGGCCACCGGTGTCGCCGGTCATGCCTGCCAGCCGTCCGGTACCGTAAACGCTATAGCGGTGCTCACTACGGCGCTTGCCCGGTCCGGTCTGCTCGAAGGCCGTGACCTCACTGCAGCGCAGGCGATTGCCCAATGGACAAAAGACTCATATGGCACCGGCTTGGGTATCGATTGCGAGAATGCGGAAAGCGGACCGACTACCGCCAATGGTGGTTTGATTATACCGGCGAATGAGTTCGCTGAAGCAGACAAGGTATTAGGCGCGGTATCAGGTGAGACTTCTGAAGATGCCATCGTATTGCACTTCGACATCCGTTATGCGGTAGGCCAGGCACACGAACAAATCATCGAGCGTATTCAAGCACAAGCCGAAGCGGCGGGCGGCCGCATTGTCGACATCCTTAACGATGACCCATACTACGTGCAGGCTGACGACCCGCGTGTCCAGTTGCTCACCGCAACCTACAACGACGTGCTCGGTTGCGAGGCTCGACCCGTGGCTGTCGGCGACGGCACCCACGCCCGCTTTATCCCGCGCGCACTCAACTTCGGTCCCGAATTCCATGCCGACCATGTGCCGGCGGTCGACGGCATCGACCTGGAGACCCCGCCATTCATCGCACCAGGTGCCGGCAACGCGCACGGTGCCGATGAATGGGCCTCGCTGAAAAACCTGAAAACAGCGTTTGTCCTATATGCGTTAGGCCTAGTGCGTCTCGACCAATACCTGCAATAGCTGGCGGATAAGACGTTTGACGTGATTATGACCTTGCGTATGCTTTTTGACGAGCCTACTATTCGTATTGTTCAAGTACGCCATGTCGGGGCCGACGCGTCTGGTGAACACGCCGGGTCATACACGGATGATAGAGTGAAATTCCATGGTTAGAAGAACACATGGTAATTCTCAAGAACACGTCACCAAGCATATTTTCGTCACTGGCGGCGTTGTCTCCTCTCTCGGCAAGGGCCTGACCGCATCTTCGCTCGGTCGTTTGCTGCGCAGCCGCGGTATCCATGTTCTGCAGCAAAAGCTCGATCCGTACATCAACGTCGACCCGGGCACCATGAACCCGTTCCAGCATGGTGAGGTCTACGTGACCGAAGACGGTGCCGAAACCGATCTCGACATCGGCCACTACGAGCGTTTCCTCGACGTCTTCCTGAGCCAGAAGGCCAACGTCACCACCGGTCAGATCTATCAGGAAGTGCTGCGCAAGGAGCGCGCCGGCGAATACCTCGGCCAGTGCGTGCAGGTTATCCCGCACATCACCAACGAAATCAAGTCTCGTATGCGCGCCCAGGCTTCCGATGACGTGGATGTGATCATCACCGAAATCGGTGGTACCGTCGGCGACATCGAGTCCCAGCCCTTCCTTGAGGCCGCCCGCGAAGTGCGCCGCGATCTCGGCCCGGACAACTGCATGTTCGTGCACGTTTCCCTGGTGCCGTACATTTCCGCCGCCCACGAGCTCAAGACCAAGCCCACCCAGCACTCCGTGATGATGCTGCGCCAGCTCGGCATTTCCCCGGACGCCCTTGTGCTGCGCTCCGACCGCCCGCTCAATCAGTCCATCAAGGACAAGATCTCCCTGATGTGCGATGTCGATGCCGAAGGCGTGGTCAACTGCGTGGACGCGCCGAGCATCTACGATGTGCCGAAGATCCTGTTCGAGGAGGGCCTCGACGCCTATGTGGTACGGCACCACGCTGTCGTGGTGCGTGAACTCGGCCTGCCGTTCCATGACGTCGATTGGGACGAATGGGCCGACCTGCTGGAGCGTGTGCACCACCCCAAGCACGAGGTCAACATCGCCATCGTCGGCAAGTACATCGATCTGCCGGACGCCTACCTGTCTGTCACCGAGGCCATCAAGGCTGGCGGCTTTGCCAACTGGGCCAAGGTCAACGTCAAGTGGGTTGCGGCCGATCGTTGCGAAACCACCGAAGGTGCGGCCGCCGCTCTCGACAACGTCGACGGCATCGTGATCCCCGGCGGCTTCGGCATCCGCGGCATCGACGGCAAGATCGGCGCTCTGAAGTTCGCCCGTGAAACCAAGCTGCCTGCCCTCGGCCTGTGCCTGGGCCTGCAGTCCATGGTCATCGAATACTCCCGCCACGTGCTGGGCATTGAAGACGCGAACTCTTCCGAGTTCGAGCCCGATTGCGCCAACCCGGTGATCGCCACCATGGAAGAGCAGAAGGACATCGTGGCCGGCAAGGGCGACATGGGCCACACCATGCGTCTTGGCTCCTACCCGGCTGAGCTGGAGGAAGGCTCGCTGGTCGCCGAACTGTACGGCACCACGCATGTCACCGAGCGCCACCGCCACCGTTACGAAGTCAACGTGGCCTACAAGGATCGTCTGCGCGAAGGCGGCCTGCGCATCTCCGGCCAGAGCCCGGACGGCGAGCTCACCGAGTTCGTGGAACTGCCGCAGGACGTGCACCCGTTCTATGTGGCCACCCAGGCTCACCCGGAGTTCAAGTCTCGCCCGACCAAGCCGCACCCGCTGTTCGCCGGCCTGGTCAAGGCCGCGCTCGACCATCAGGCGGCGCGCTGACGCACTTTCGTGCCGTGCATAATATCGCGGCATGATGTGCTGGCTGCCGTCATCGGCGTAGCGCAAGACATACGGTAAAGACGTGGTGGCGAAACATCTAATGATGTTTCGCCACCACGTCTTTTTTTGTTGTATGAGCATCATGCAGCATGATGTATTGGAAGGCGACGGTAAAAAATTACCGTTTCTATGGTGTGTTGGTAGTATGCAGATAACGCTTAGTAGGCCATCGCAGAAAGACCGACCATGACCGAACACCTTGATGACTCGACCCAGCAGTTTGCGCCTCTGTTTGGTGCGAATAATGCCGTCAGCGGCACTGTGGCAGACAGTGTGGATGCTGCTGCATCAGATTCCATTCAGGGCGATGAGATGAGGAGGCGCCGCATCTGGCCGTGGGTGGTGATTGCTTGTCTGCTGGTTGCCTTGGGGGCTGCCTGTGGCGGCGGTGTTTGGTTCTTCCAAGATCACGTGCTGCCTGGCACAACGCTATGGGGAAATTCAGTTACCGGCAAAACCGAGCAGGAGATTGTCGACCTAATCAACGACCAGGTCGACAACACCGCGGTACGAGCGAAATACCAGGGGCAGTCGGCGACGTTCACGCTGAAAGATCTCGGCATCGAAGTTGATGGTGAAGCAATCGCATCCGATGTCATCAATGCCCAACGCGGTGACGCATGGTGGCAACAGTATGCGTTCTGGATTACGCATGATGTGGCCCCGCAAATCAATCCCGAGCTCGCTGATGGCAGTGTGGTAGATAAGGCGCTGAACATTGATGCACAAGAACCTGTTGACGCGCAAGTCGCATTGAACGATAACAACAGTGGCTTCAACGTTATTGCGGGAGAAAATGGCCAGGGAGCCAACGCCACCAGCATTGCGAAGCAAGCCATTTCCACAGTGGAGTCATTGGGCAGTGTCCAGCCACAGACCGTTCGGGTGGAACTCGACGTAACCGAACCGACGATTACCAATGCAATTGCCGATGAGGCGAAAACCACGCTGGAAACCCTAGTGAACAATGCCGTGGCCATCAAGGTGGCGGATAAAGACATCGCCACCGTGAATGCGTCCATGCTGGGTTCGGCCATGCGCATCGACGCCAACCAGCAGTCAAAGCTGAAAGACAATGAAGTACGTAATGGCTACGTGGTCTTTGATGCCGATAAGCTGCAGCAATACTATGACGAGCAAATCAAGCCGAATCTCAAATTGGAACGTGAAGACAAGAAGGTCGTCGTCAATAATGCTGGCGAGGTGCTGAGCACTGAAACAGAAGGCCATGATGGCATTGTGATTGCCGATGGCGCGGATACGGAGGTTGGTGCTCGCTTGGCTCAGGTGCTGGCCACGGGAACTGGCTCAGTGAATGTGGACGGCAAGGTAGATCCCAAACAGGAAGTCAAGGTCGCTCATCGCGTGGCGATTGACCTGTCCGACCGTAAGCTCTATGCCTATGAGAATGACACGGTGGTCAAGACATTGAATGTCGTGGTCGCGGAGGGCAACGACAACGTCACCGGCGAATGCGTTGGCATGATGTGTACGCCGACAGGTGACTTCAACGTATGGCAAAAGTTGCCCAGTCAAGATATGAGCGGCACGCTGAATCTTGCCGATGGCACGGTGGAAACATGGGATGTCAAAGACGTGGGCTTCGTCAATTACTTCTCCTCCGGTTGCGCAATCCACCGTATTGCCGGCGGATATGTAGCGGATGCCGTAATGCCCTCCATTGCCAACGGATCTCATGGTTGCGTGGGTATCGGATGGGATGTGGCCGAATGGTTCTACAACTGGTGCAATATGGGCACGAGCGTGCATATCCAAGTGTGATATGCAACAGTGTGATATGTAACAAATACGGCATGCAGTGGTGCGACACATAATGCCGCATACGCGATGTTCGGTGTGCATGGGACAAGCTTGCCCGGCTCCAATATCGCTGTATCGCATTCGTGTAATCAAGCCCACAGCCAATATGCGTCAGGGCGGCTAGTGTTTGCACTTGGGTTCTGCTAGGTTTTCATAGGATTAAGTGTGATACAAGGAAGGCAGGATGGTGACCGAAAACACAGCACCAAACGCCGCCGCTGACGTGGAGATGAGCCAGTATGTGGCTGATCGTACCCGCGTCAACGAGGACAAGATCAAGAAGGATGACGAGATCATCAGCCAGTTCGGCGACTACAACTATGGTTGGCATGATTCTGATGCCGCCGGCGAAGCCGCAAAACGAGGCATTGATGAGAACGTCGTACGCGCGATCAGCGCCGACAAAGGCGAGCCGCAGTGGATGCTCGACATGCGTCTGCGTGGATTCAAGGCGGAAGATGACG
>OCAH01000493.1_pt1 | contig 12555 bp, 8 predicted proteins | sample 1477131 | NCBI WGS metagenome assembly OCAH01 (sample SAMEA2580291, study PRJEB22360) | human gut metagenome | biome: human gut; feature: human-associated habitat; material: faeces | place: Denmark | collected 2008/2010
GTAACAAGGTAGCCGTACCGGAAGGTGCGGCTGGATCACCTCCTTTCTACGGAGATTTCAGGCCACTGTCTGGTGGCCGGTGTGTGCCCCCTGCCCCGGATGTGCCGGGCGCGCGGGGGTTGCTGGTGTGGAAGAGTGGAGTCGGCCTTCGGGCGTGCCGGTCGTGCGGTGCGTCCAGGAGTGGTGCGGGCATGCTTTTGGGTTCCCGGACCGCCACCCCGCGCCGTTTGGCGTGGCTGGTGTTCCGTGCCCCGTGCCGGTCGCCCGTCCCCTGGTGGGGTGGGTGGGCTCGCGTGCGGGTGCGTGGTGGTTTGAGAACTGGATAGTGGACGCGAGCAGGGGACGCCCTTTTCGGGGGTGTCTTCTGCTGTTGATTTCGCCGGACTCTTCGGAGTCTGGTGTTTGATCGTTTTGTGTGTGATCATTTGTGTGATGATTTGTGTTGCCAGCGGAGTTTTTGCCGTGGGCTTGCGGTTTCCCGCCGTTCCCGGATGGGTCGTGCGGGTTGCTTGCAAGGGCGTATGGTGGATGCCTTGGCAGACAGTACCGATGAAGGACGTTTGAGGCTGCGATATGCCTCGGGGAGCCGCCAGCAGGGCTTTGATCCGAGGATTTCCGAATGGGGGAACCCGCCGGCCGTCATGGGCCGGCACCGCGTTCGCGCGGGGGGTACGCAGGGAAGTGAAACATCTCAGTACCTGCAGGAAAGGATGTTCCGTGAGTAGTGGCGAGCGAAAGCGGATCAGGCCAAACCGCGCGCGTGTGACAGGCGCCAGCCGTTGCGCGCGTGGTGTTGAGGGAGCGTGTGTCCGGGTCCTGGCGGGCCCGGCCGGAGTGATAAAACGGCGTGTGAGGCGAACCGGATTGAATGCCGGGCCGCAGAGGGTGATGGCCCCGTAGCCGAACGCGCGTCGTCTCCGGATCGTGTTTCCCAAGTAGCGCGGGACTCGTGGAATCCCGTGTGAATCCGCCCCGACCGTGGGGTAAGCCTAGATATACCTGTCTGACCGATAGCGAACTAGTACCGTGAGGGAAAGGTGAAAAGCACCCCGGGAGGGGAGTGAAACAGTCTCTGAAACCGTGCGCTTACAAACCGTCGGAGCCTTTCGGGGTGACGGCGTGCCTATCGAAAAATGAGTCTGCGAGTCAGTGGCACGTGGCGAGCGTAACCCGTGTGGGGTACGCGTAGCGAAGGCGAGTCTCAAAAGGCGTTTGAGTCGCGTGTCCTGGACCCGAAGCGGGATGATCTAGCCCTGAGCAGGTTGAAGCGCGGGTAAGACCGCGTGGAGGACCGAACCCACCTGGGTTGAAAACCGGGGGGATGACTTGGGGTTAGGGGTGAAAGGCCAATCAAATTCCGTGATAGCTGGTTCTCTCCGAAATGCATTTAGGTGCAGCGTCGGGGATTACGTCCGGGGGGTAGAGCTACTGGATGCTTGAGGGCCCGTATCGGGTACCGACAGCAGCCAAACTCCGAATACCCGTGACGCGTATCCCGGCAGTGAGTCGGCGGGGGATAAGCTCCGTCGTCGAAAGGGAGACAGCCCAGATCGTCGTCTAAGGTCCCCAAGCGCGTGCTAAGTGGGAAAGGATGTGGAGTCGCATAGACAGCCAGGAGGTTGGCTCAGAAGCAGCCACCCTTGAAAGAGTGCGTAACAGCTCACTGGTCTAGTGGTTCCGCGCCGACAATGTAGCGGGGCTCAAGCACACCACCGAAGACGCGGCAGCAATCTTCATGGTTGCTGGGTAGGAGAGCGTCCTGCGAGGGGCGAAGCGGCCGGGTAACCGTGCCGTGGACTTCGTGGGAGTGAGAATGCAGACATGAGTAGCGAGAGACGGGTGAGGATCCCGTCCGCTGGATGACCAAGGGTTCCGGGGCCACGTTCGTCGTCCCCGGGTGAGTCGGGTCCTAAGGCGAGGCCGACAGGCGTAGTCGAATGGATGAACGGGCTGATATTCCCGTACCGGCAGCGAACCGAAACAACCGAGGCCTGGGGCGCTAACCTCCGGGTCCGTGCCGTCTCCCCTTTCGGGGGGTCGCGGCGCGGGCGCGTTGGGATCCCCCCTCGTAGTAGGTCAGCGCAGGAGTGACGCATCAGGGCAGCCGGCCGCGGAGGTGGTTTTCCGTGGTCAAGCGTTCGAGCCCGTCCCGCAGGCAAATCCGCGGGGCGTCGGGGCGAGGCGTGATGATGGGGGCCTTACGGCCCGAATCCGGTGATCCGTGGTGCCGAGAAAAGCTTCGGCGTCAGGCGCGTTGCCGCCCGTACCCCAAACCGACACTGGTGGTCAGGTAGAGAATACCAAAGCGATCGAGCGAATCCTGGTCAAGGAACTCGGCAAATTGCTCCCGTGCCTTCGGCATAAGGGAGACCCCCTGCGGTGATGAGCGGCGGGGGGGGGCACAGGCCAGGGGGTAGCGACTGTTTACCAAAAACACAGGAGCGTGCGAAGGCGCAAGCCGCTGTATACGCTCTGACGCCTGCCCGGTGCCGGAAGGTTAAGAGGATCCGTCAGCTTCTGCGAAGCGGTGAATTCAAGCCCCGGTAAACGGCGGTGGTAACTATAACCATCCTAAGGTAGCGAAATTCCTTGTCGGGTAAGTTCCGACCTGCACGAATGGCGTAACGACTTCCCCACTGTCTCGACCAGGAGCTCGGCGAAATTGCAGTACGAGTAAAGATGCTCGTTAAGCGCAGAAGGACGAAAAGACCCCGGGACCTTTACTATACCTTGGTATTGGCATTAGGCGCGGATTGTGTAGCATAGGCGGGAGGCTTCGAGGCGGGTGCGCCAGCATCCGCGGAGCCGCAAGGGGAAATACCGCTCTGTTCTCGTTTGATGTCTAACCTCGAACAGTCATCCTGTTCAGGGACAGTGCCTGGCGGGTAGTTCAACTGGGGCGGTTGCCTCCCAAAGAGTAACGGAGGCGCTCAAAGGTCCGCTCAGCCCGGTTGGCAATCGGGTGTCGAGTGTAATCGCACAAGCGGGCTTGACTGCGAGGACGACGGTCCGAGCAGGGACGAAAGTCGGAGATAGTGATCCGGTGCCGGCGCACGGGCGCGGCATCGCTCAACGGATAAAAGGTACCCCGGGGATAACAGGCTGATCATTCCCAAGAGTCCATATCGACGGGATGGTTTGGCACCTCGATGTCGGCTCGTCGCATCCTGGGGCTGGAGCAGGTCCCAAGGGTTCGGCTGTTCGCCGATTAAAGCGGCACGCGAGCTGGGTTCAGAACGTCGTGAGACAGTTTGGTCTCTATCCTCTGCGCTCGTTGGAATCCTGAGGAGGCCTGCCCATAGTACGAGAGGACCTGGGTGGACGAACCTCTGGTATGCCGGTTGTCACGCCAGTGGCACGGCCGGTTGGCTACGTTCGGAAGGGATAACCGCTGAAAGCATCTAAGCGGGAAGCCTGCTCCAAGATAAGCATTCCGTGGAACCTTCGAGTTCCTGTAGTCCCCATGCAGAACACGTGGTCGATAGGCCGGACGTGGAAGCCCCGCGAGGGGTGGAGCCGACCGGTACTAATGGTCGAGAGGCAACCCACATCCACACGCCCGGGAGGCGTGTGGCGCAGGACCCGGCAGGGCCCCGCGAAGGCGCACAGGGAGCACGTCCTCACACGCGCACGATCAGTCAACAGCAACGAATCGCGTCCATTGTCCGGTCCCCGAACCGCCACACGCCGGCGGGAAACCCCGTTTCCCGGCCGATAACCCAAGATTTGCGGCGGCCATGGCCCAGGAGAGACGCCCGGTCCCATTCCGAACCCGGAAGCTAAGGCCTGGCACGGCGATGGTACTGCACCCGACAGGGTGTGGGAGAGTAGCACGCCGCCGCACCACACGACAAGGACCCCCGGACGAGGACAACAACCCCCGGGGGCCCACCCATACCCAAACACAACAACCAACAGCCGTTGCAACAGAAGAATTCCTGTCCTAGACTGTGGTGTTGCTATGCATTACTTCACTCCGAAACGCTGTTCCATCTCGAACAAGATCATGTACCATGACAAGGCCCAGGCGCAGCATGCCGCCGACCAGAGCCTTATCGAACGCGGAGCGGAGCTGTGGGTGTATCGGTGCGAATATTGCGGCACCTGGCATCTGACGCATCGTGATCCCGCTCATGAGCACATGTATGTCCCCCTGAACCAGCAGATAAAACCGCACAGTCGCAAGAAGGGCTACAAGCCGCGGTGGCGTTGATGCTCTTCTCCCGTCATTCGCCGAATAGGCGAATCCGCGAGGGCCGAACAACACGAGTCAGATAACACAATGGGCGGTGGTCGGAACCTGATATCGGGTTCCGACCACCGCCCATTATCGTTTGGGGGTCATTTACCGGTCGAGACGGAATCCCTGCGATGTGGCGTTCGGTATCACCTGATGCGTGGCGTCCATGCGCTGGGCTGCAATCGAGGCGATCTGATCGCTGAATGCGTCAACGGGACGATCGGTGTTGCGCAGATCGTAGTACTCATGCACTGAAACGTCAAAGGCGCCGATACGCTCCTTGATGAATTCAGTGGCGTCAGCATCCGACGGATACACGTCATCGAAGAACTGCAGCTCGCGAGGCATGCGAGGCTTGAGCGCGGGAGCCTGATCGGGCTTGCCGATCGCCAATCCCAGCACAGGATACGTGTACTGGGGCAGGTGCAGCGCTTCGATCAGACCGGGAACATCATTGAGCAGGGAACCGAGGATGACGCATCCCAGGCCGAGCGAATAGGCGGCGGTCTCCATCGCGTGCAAAGCCAGAACCGCATCGTTCTGGGCCTGAGAGAACCGGTAGCTACCGGCGAGACCGTAGGTGTCCGAATCCGTGGGCACGCCCTTCGACTCGGCGATAATCGCATTGCGGTGCTCGTCCGCGACGAACACATACAGCAGCGGTGCTTCGGCGATATACGGCTGCTTGCCGATCTCGGACATGCGCTTCTTAAGCGCCGGATCCTTGACACGGACAGCCGACCAGTCGTTCAGATACTGGCTGGAAGCGGCGTGCTGGGCCACGGTCTCCAGTGTGGCGACGGTATCATCGTCGAAGGGCTCGGCAACGAATTTGCGGATGGACCTGCGATTGAGCAGCGTCTCGATAGTGCTGTTGGTAACCATGCTGTCATTGTCGCAAAGAGACGCCCCAAGAGCTACCCATTTGCGCTGATGGGGAACACGCCGGTAATGGCTGGCGCCCCAAAACGTCTTTAAGTGCGCGCCGAAACGACGACCGTGCGCACTTAAGGACGCAAACAGGGCCATTTGCGTCCCTATGTTCGCGCACTTGTCGTTTCGGCGCGCACTTAAAGACGCAAAACGGGCTGATGCGCATAGAAGATGCACGGCGACAATGCGCTGGACGACGCCAAGTGATTATCAGTCGGATTGGCGACGGTGACGGCGAGCGACGAGGGCTTTGGAGCCGCGATCGGAGAGTTGCGAGACCGCGGCTCCCACGGCGGCGGACAATGCGGCGAACAGGATGCTCATGAACAGGCTCTCCTGCTGGTCCACGACTCCGTCCCCCAGCTCGCCCGTGCCATCGGATGGACGCTTGCGGGCGACGAACTTGTTCCACACCAGAGTGAACAGCTTGCCGGCCACGAACCCTGCGATGGACGGCAGCGCGAATTTGACGGCCTTATCGCCGAGGGAGTCGGGGTCGTTCAGACGCTGATTACGCATGGCATCCACTTTCTCGTTGATTCGGGCAAAGCCTTCGATGATCCGATCGGTGCTTGAACCGTCGAGGCCCGATCCGCCGTTGCCCGGTCCATCCTGAAATTCTGTCATGTCACCATTATTTTGCGAGGTGGAGACGCATCGCATATAGGCCTCGGCATGCGAATATGCTGCAGGTTGAGTACAGTACTGCATATGACTCAAACGACAGGTGGCAACGCGGCTACGGCAGGGCGACTGGTTCTGCTCCGACACGGGCAGACTGTGTGGAGTGAGTCCGGGCAGCATACCGGGCGCACCGATATTCCTCTTACCGCCGAAGGCGAGCGACAGGCCCGCGATGCCGGCACCCGGATTCAGACGGCGTTTCCGCAGGGATTCGGCGAGAACTGCGTGTACGCCAGCCCGCTGAAGAGGGCCCAGCAGACGGCAAGCCTCGCCGGGTTCGCTCCGCGTACGCTGCCGGCGCTCGCGGAATGGGATTACGGCCGGGCGGAGGGCCGTACCCGTCAGACCATCGCGCAATTGCACGGCGGCTCTTGGGAGCTATGGAATGATGGTCCCGATGCGCTGAGCCCCACAATGGAAGGCGACTGGACGGAGACGCTGCCGGACGGCGAGCAGGTTCCCGTGCATAACGGGCCGGGCGAGTCGCTGAGCGACGTCTATGACCGTGTGCAGCAGGCCATCGATCAGGCGGTGCCGCTGATGGAGAGCGGCCATTCCGTGCTGTTCGTCGCGCACGCGCATGTGCTGCGCATCCTTACGGCACGTTGGCTGGGGGTCGACCCGCATTTCGCACGTCTGCTGCGTCTGGATACCGCTCATTATTCGATTCTGTCCGTATACAAGGGGGACCGTGTCATCGAGCGCTGGAACTGCTGACGTCCATGTACGTCGGTAAGAAACCCTCCGCCGGCGTCGACGCCGAAGGCCTCACCGTCATCAACGGCAAACTGGCGTCACAAGTACAACGATGCGGGCAAGAACTGGCGGCACACCGGTGACGTGTGGCGGTACGGGTTGCGGCTGTTGGTCGCGGCGGTGGTCGCAGAGGCCCCGTATGACAAGATCGTGACCGGCCGATGGTGGGATTGGAGCGTGATGAATCCCATATTCGGACTTCTGATCGCGCTGGTGGTCTGCGCCCTGGCGGTCTGAAACGGGCGGCGGTCTGAAACGGGTTCAGTCCGTGTACAGGGCGTCTGACTCGCGCAGCACCAGGGTCGGCTGCACGATTTCATGCGGCTTCTCGGGTTCCTCTCCGTTGATGAGCCTGATTGCCTTCTGGGCGGCCGAACGTCCCATCTTGAACGGGTCCTGTTTCATGGTGGTGAGGTTGACGGTGTCGGCATAGGGGCTGTCGTCGAAGCCGATGATCGAGTAGTCGCGTGGCGTGCGGTGTCCGTAGCGTTCGAGCTTGAGCATCAGCGGAATCGCCATCATGTCTATCTGGCAGCAGATGGCGTCGGGGAACTCGTCCAGCGCGAGCAGCGCCGACAGCGCCGAATCGGCGAACGCGCGTCCGCGCGGCACGGTGACCACCTGCCAGTTGAGTTCGCGCGTCTTCTCGACGTTTTCGCAGGCGCGGATGAATCCGCGGCAGCGGGCGTCGATCGAGGAGTCCATGGATTCGGCCGCCGCCGAGCAGGCGTACACGATGTGCTTGTGGCCGAGGTTGAGCAGATGCTGGGTGGCCGTGTACATGCCGTTTTCGTCGTCGATACTGATGGAGGCGTCGAATCCGTCGATGGACGGCGTGTTGATGCCGATGATCGGCACGCGGATGCGCTTGAGCTGTTCGACCTCTTTCTTGTCGATGGCGAAGGACGCCACGAACACCGCGTCGACGTTGCGTCGCACTGGCAGGTCGGTGAAGAACTTGCGACGCATGTCGGCGGTGTCGATGTGCTGGAAGACGGAGATGTCATAGCCGGCGTCGTGCATGATCGAGTTGATGCCGGCGAAGATCTGGGTGTTGAACCAGCTGGTGATCTCCTCGTTCATGAGCAGCGCCACACGGAACGTCTGCCCGGATTTCAGGGCCGCGGCCGAGCGGGAGATGTTGAAGTCGAGCTGGTCCGCGGCCTGCAGCACCTTGTGCCGTGTCTTCTCCGACACGACTTCGGGGTGGGCGAATGCGCGGGATACGGTGGATATGGAGACCCCTGCCGCTTTTGCCACTTCGCGTATTCCTGCTTTATTCATGTAGACAACTCCTTTGCTGTGTGCTGAATTCCCCATCGTGCCGTGACTGCCGACATCATATTTGTTTCATCATACTGCAAACGTTCTCAAAGAGAAAGGGGCGTGTGTAAGGCTCATTGAAAATGAAAACCGTTCTCTCGGTTACGGAAAATGACCACGGAAGTTCACGTTACGTTCGGATACTCGTCGCGTGACGGTTGAATGGCCGACATAGTTTGCTCGGTGAGGGCCGCGAGGCCTTCCGGCGCTGCCGAGAGAGGCTTGCTGTGCCCGACGGCGCCGGTGATTGACCGCCGGGGCATGCCCGGCTTCGTGATTGGAAGAAGAGATCCATGAACATCAACAAAATGCTCAAAGGCGCCGTCGCGGCGTTGACCTCAGCTGCGGCCCTGGGCGCGCTGACCGCTCCGGCGTTCGCCGCGAGCGGCACCTACGATCTGAACGGCAAGGGCGTGGACGCCCTGTCGGTGCACGGCGGCGCCCAGCGCATCGCCACAATCGGCAACGCGAAGGCGAAGAACGTCATCCTGTTCATCGGCGACGGCATGGGAGATTCCGAGATCACCGTCGCACGCAACTACCTGCACGGCGTCAACGGCACGTTCCAGGGCCTCGACAAGATCGGCCAGCCGGGCGCACTCCAGACCTCGGCCGGCAAGGCCGTCGAAAGCGGCGTCGGCCAGTACACCACGTTCTCGCTGGGCGGCAGCTCCAACGATTCGCTGATGGCCAAGGATTCCAAGGGCCAGCTCACCGGTTCCAAGACCGCCGGCGTGATCACCCCGGTCACCGACTCCTCCGCCTCCGGCTCCGGCTGGGCGACCGGCACCAAGACCTACAACAACGCCGTGTCCGTGGACGTCAAGGGCAACCCGCAGCTCAACCTCATTGAGCTCGCCAAGGCCAACGGCCTCGCCGCCGGCAACGTGACCACCTCCGAGATCCAGGATGCCACTCCGGCGGTCCAGGAATCCCACTCCTCCGAGCGCGCCTGCTACGGCCCGCAGGGCAAGTGGGACGGCACCGACAAGAACGGCGACGGCAAGGTCGATATCAAAGACGCCGAGCTCGCCGGCATCGGCAGGTGCCTCGCCGACCAGCTCAAGGCCAACGGTGGCATCGGCTCCATCTCCGAGCAGCTGCTCGACACGCGCGCCGACGTGACCATCGGCGGCGGCGCCAAGTACTTCAACCAGCTCGACGAGAACGGCAACACCCTGTGGCGGCAGGCCGCTGACCGCGGTTTCCAGACCGTCAAGAGCGGTGACGTCGACGGCTTCAAGAACCTGACCTACAAGGATGGCCAGCCGGTGCTCGCCCTGCTCGGCGACGGCAACCTGCCGACCCAGTTCAACCCGTCTGTGGCCACCAAGCAGGACGCCGCCAAGGACGAGAACCCGACCGTGTGCACCACCAACGCCAAGTGGCTCGGCAATCAGGGCGCGTCCCTCGCCGACTTCACCGACAAGGCGCTCGACCTGCTGCAGGCCAACCCGAAGTCCGAGAAGGGCTTCTTCCTGCAGGTCGAAGGCGCTTCCATCGACAAGCAGGACCACAACGCCAACGCCTGCGGCCAGATCGGCGAGACCGACGACCTTGACAAGGCCATCTCCGCCGCCCTCAAGAAGGTCGACCTGAGCGACACCCTCATCATCGTGACCGCCGACCACGCCCACACCTCGCAGATCGTCGAATCCCAGCCGTACTACGCGCTGAGCACCGTGCTGAAGAACGCCGACGGCTCCAAGACCACCATCTCCTACGGCACCTCCGAGAAGAACCTGTACTCCGACGGCCAAGACACCGAAGGCGCGGCCGATTCCAGCAAGGCCCAGGGCAACATGAGCCACACCGGCACCCAGCTGCGCATTGCCGCATCGGGTCCCGGTGCGTCCCGCGTGGATGGCCTGACCGACCAGACCGATAACTTCTACACGATCGCCGGCGCCCTTGGCCTGGCGACCGACACCACGTCGCAGAACAACCTGTCCAACGGCGGCAAGGTCACCGTGAACAAGGACAAGGACGGCAAGTACAGCGCGGCCGTCACCGGCTTCAACGGTGACGCGGTGCTGTCGTACCAGCTGGTCGACAACGCCTCCAAGAAGGTCGTCGCCGAGTCCAACACGTCCACCCCGCTCTCCGGCGTGCGCGTCGCCACCGCGGCCACCACCTCGATCTCGTTCGCCGACTTCACTCCGGCCGAGGGCGCGTCCTACACGCTGACGGTGAACGGCCGCCAGTCCGGCAAGTCCGCCTCCGTGAGCTTCCCGTCCGCCTCAGGCTCCGCCGACAAGACGCCGAACGGCGGCAACGGCAGCGGCACTGTCGCTCAGGGCACCGTCAAGGAGCCGACCGCTTCTCTGGGCAAGACCGGCGCGACCGTGCTCGGCCTGGCGCTGATGGTGCTCGCTCTGGGCGCCGGCGCGATGGCCGTGCGCTCCGTCAAGGCGGGTCGCCGCTGAGCTGACGCTCGCCGCGATTCGTGACGTCGCCTGGGGCGACTGATACGCCAGTCGGCTGCAACCTGTGATGGTTGCGGCCGGCTCTTTGCATTTGGGGGCTCTCAAAACTCGCAGATACGGCGGCTTTTTCGCTAAGAAATCGGTGTATCTGCGAGTTTTGAGAGCGGACTTGAGTGATATCGACTCAAGTTTTTGTGAAGAAGTGGGAATAAAAGCTGGTGCTCGAAAGTTGAGTAGTGTAGGCTCAAGTTTTGGAAGGCAAAACGAGGGCAACCTTGAGGCGAAGACCCGTGGGCGTCGATCGAGCACCGATGGCCGCGGGGCCAAGACTTGAGCAAGCAAACGTAAACGAACAAGATATTTAAGGAGCACACATTATGGCACGTGCAGTTGGTATTGATCTGGGTACTACGAATTCCTGCATCGCGACCCTTGAAGGTGGCGAGCCCACCGTCATCGTGAACGCCGAAGGCGCGCGCACCACGCCGTCCGTGGTGGCGTTCAGTAAGTCCGGCGAGATCCTGGTCGGCGAGGTCGCCAAGCGTCAGGCCGTGACCAACGTCGATCGCACCATCAGCTCCGTGAAGCGTCACATGGGCACCGACTGGACCGTCGAGATCGACGGCAAGAAGTGGACGCCTCAGGAGATCTCCGCGCAGATCCTGATGAAGCTGAAGAGGGACGCCGAGGCGTACCTCGGCGAGCCCGTCACCGATGCCGTCATCACCTGCCCGGCATACTTCAACGACGCCCAGCGTCAGGCCACCAAGGACGCCGGCAAGATCGCAGGCCTGAACGTCCTGCGCATCATCAACGAGCCGACCGCGGCCGCGCTGGCCTACGGTCTTGAGAAGGGCAAGGAAGACGAGCGCATCCTGGTCTTCGACCTCGGCGGCGGCACCTTCGATGTGTCCCTGCTGGAGATCGGCAAGGACGACGACGGCTTCTCCACCATTCAGGTGAAGGCCACCAACGGCGACAACCACCTGGGCGGCGACGACTGGGATCAGAAGGTCATCGACTGGCTCGTCGGCGAGGTCAAGAACAAGTACGGCGTCGACCTGTCCAAGGACAAGATCGCGCTGCAGCGTCTGAAGGAAGCCGCGGAGCAGGCGAAGAAGGAACTGTCTTCGTCCACTTCGACCTCCATCAACATGCAGTACCTGGCCATGACGCCCGACGGCACCCCGGTGCACCTGGACGAGACCCTGACCCGTGCGCACTTCGAGGAAATGACCTCCGACCTGCTGGGCCGCTGCCGCACGCCGTTCAACAACGTGCTGCGCGATGCCAACATCTCCGTGAGCGACATCGACCACGTGGTGCTGGTCGGTGGCTCCACCCGTATGCCGGCCGTCAAGGAGCTCGTCAAGGAGCTTACCGGCGGCAAGGAAGCGAACCAGTCCGTGAACCCGGATGAGGTCGTGGCCGTCGGTGCCGCTGTGCAGTCCGGCGTCATCAAGGGCGACCGCAAGGACGTCCTGCTGATCGACGTGACCCCGCTGAGCCTCGGCATCGAGACCAAGGGCGGCATCATGACCAAGCTCATCGACCGCAACACCGCCATTCCGACCAAGCGCTCCGAGGTGTTCTCCACCGCGGAAGACAACCAGCCGTCCGTGCTGATTCAGGTCTACCAGGGCGAGCGTGAGTTCGCTCGCGACAACAAGCCGCTGGGCACCTTCGAGCTGACCGGCATCGCGCCGGCTCCGCGTGGCATCCCGCAGATCGAGGTCACCTTCGACATCGACGCCAACGGCATCGTGCACGTGTCCGCCAAGGACAAGGGCACCGGCAAGGAGCAGTCGATGACCATCACCGGTGGCTCGGGCCTGCCGAAGGACGAGATCGACCGCATGGTCAAGGAGGCCGAAGCCCACGAGGCCGAGGACAAGAAGCGCAAGGAGGACGCCGAGACCCGCAACCAGGCCGAGGCATTCGCCTACCAGACCGAGAAGCTGGTCAACGACAACAAGGATAAGATCTCCGACGAGATCGCCAAGGAAGTCACCGACAAGGTGAACGCCCTGAAGGAAGCCCTGAAGGGCGAGGACATCGAGAAGATCAAGAGCGCGCAGAGCGAGCTCATGACTTCCGCGCAGAAGATCGGCGAGGCACTGTACGCGCAGCAGGGTGCTGCGGGCGCTGCTGATGCTGCCGGGGCGGCTGGCGGGGGGGCCGGGGACGCCTTGT
>OCAH01000505.1_pt1 | contig 12240 bp, 18 predicted proteins | sample 1477131 | NCBI WGS metagenome assembly OCAH01 (sample SAMEA2580291, study PRJEB22360) | human gut metagenome | biome: human gut; feature: human-associated habitat; material: faeces | place: Denmark | collected 2008/2010
GGGGGTGCTGGGCGGGGGCGCGTCGCGGGCCGGTGGGTTTGGGGGCCGAGTTGCCCCGCGCCCCGGCGGCTTTGGCGAGCGCGTTGCGATCGGGAGAGACGCCATGATTGAGGAACGCGAGATTCCGTGCGGACGGGCATTGCTTTTCGTAATTCATCGACACGCCTCCTGGCAATTGCAAATCGCATACGTAAGTATCGAGGCGACGACACAAATGCCTGCACCTACAGCCGCGCCCGCCGCAAGCGAAGCCTCGGATATGTTGAGCGAGCACGTGTGCATGAGCCGGACAGTGGGGCTCATCCAAACGACCATCGGCGTGCTTCCCGCGATGTACGCCCTTGGGTATGCAAGTAGCGGGCCGATGCTGATCAACAGGGACAGGAAGAGTGCGAGAAGGGGCATTCTGCAGACGGCGGCAATGAGGGCGGATGCCAGGTGGATCGCGCACAGGAGCAGGCAGTTCGTTAGTGTAATGGCAAGCGCCGTGCCCCATGTGGCTTCGGTGAGCGGCGGCCCGAACGTCAAGGTTTTGAGCGTAAAAGCGACTGCGCATGACAGGAAATATGCAAGCGAGAGCGCAATCGTCTGCGGTATCACCCGTGCAAGGGCGGCCGCGCCTCCCGGCACGCCTTTCGCCTGGGAGAGTTGGGCCGTCGTCTCGGCGGTGCCGACTCCGACAGCGGTGACGCCCATGATTGCCGCGGCTGGGATCCACGCGATCGTGTAGACGAGCGACGCGCGGAGGACGGATTCCGCCACGTGACCAGGGATGATGACATCGCCGACGAATCCGATGGTGGTCCCCACGGCCGCATTCGGGTCTCCCGCCACCATGAAGAGCGGTCCGTTGTCAGGGTTCAAGATGGTTGCGATGCAGGTGATCAGGCAGAGAGCGGCAAGGGGGATCAGCCGATCGATGCGGCAGGCGAGGAAGAATCCGCCGGTAAGAGATCGCATAAGTGCCGACGGGGCTCCCGAGCGCTTCTTCGTCTGACATCCAAAGCGCCACTTGCGGCGATGCGTGTATGGGGCGTTACTGGACATCGCAATCATCTCCCGATGTCGAGATAGGTTTCGAGGGGCGTCTGAGGTGCTGCGGGGCCGCCTCGCCGCGGCACGGCCCGTTATGATGGCCCATCATGATGCGCGTATAGAGCTTCTCCAGATCGCCGCCGCTCAACCTTTCGATATCGCCTGCGGTCAGCTCCGCCATGAGCCTGCCGCCGCTTAGGATGACGTAATCGGTCGCCGTCTGATGAAGCTCGGCGAGGTTGTGGCTCGATATAAGCACCGTGGTACCGCGCTCGCGGTTGAGTCGCTTGATGAGTTCGCGGATCTCGATGGTGCCGAGCGGATCGAGCCCGTTGGTCGGCTCGTCGAGCACGAGCATGCGCGGCTGCCCTAAAAGGGCGATGCCTAAGTCGAGGCGTTTGCGCATGCCCAGGGAGAAGCTGCGGGCACGCTTGTTACCTGCATCCGCAAGCCCAATCATATCGAGGATGCGCGGAATCTGTCGCTGGTCCAGCCCCCATTCGAGACAGCGCGCCTTGAGGTTGTCGGCAGCGCTGAGCAGCGGATAGCTTGCGCTCGAATCCGGGACGTAGCCGATGTTCGACCGCGCGTTCCGCAGGCCAGCTGACCCCCGTTGTCCTATGAGCTCCACGGTGCCGCTCGTCGGCTTGCTCAAGCCCATGACGATGCGAATGAGCGTCGATTTCCCCGCGCCGTTCTCGCCGATGAGGCCATAGATGCGCCCTTCTTCGAGCGAGAGGTCGATGGGGCCCAAAACGGTGTTCGAACGGTAGAGTTTAGTGATGCCAACAAGGCGCAGTGCCGCGTGCGACATGGGTGCCTCCAATGGGACGCGTTTGGATTGGGTTGTATTTCGCCGCCGCCCTAACCACCTCAATTTAGGGACAGTCCCTCAATTGAGGCACCCAAATTGAGGTGAGGGGTGATTCCTATTTCGAGGTGAAGTTGATCTGGATGTCGCCCAGGCTGCTGGTGACGCCGATGGTGCGCGCCGCATCGTCGGCACCCCGCGGTGCCACGATGTCTCCCTGGGTGGTGTGGGCATCGATATGATAGGAGCTCTCTGCCCCCAGATATGACAGGTAGATGTCCCCGTTCGCACTCTCAATTCGACTCGCGGTAATGTCGAGCCTCTGCGCCGAGATGTCCCCGTTCACGGATTCGCACAGCAGGTCATCCTGCAGTGCCATGTCCACCAGCATGATGTCGCCGTTTTCGTTTACGACCTGGGCCTTGCGCGCCGCAGCACCTCCAAGCGAGATGTCGCCGTTGAAGTTGGTCGCGAGGATCGCCTCGCTTTCGACGCCGGAGAGCAGGGTGTCGCCGTTCTCGTTTATCGCGTCGAGCTTGGCGGCGGAGACGTTCTTCGCCACGACGTCCCCGTTACTGTTGGAAGCTCGCAGCCCGGCGAGCCCGTGCACGTTAGTCGCAACGACATCGCCCGAATCGGAGTGCACCTCGATCTCACCGGTAAACGAGGCTGGCACGCGCACCACGGTCGTAGTGTCGTCGACGCCGCCGGCCTCAGCAGGGGAGAGGTCGATCATGACGCCCTCCATGGGCTGCGAGTCGACGTCGATTTTGAGCACGCCGTCTGTGTCCTCGACGGAGACGCTCTGGCAGTTTCCCGTCCAGTACTCGAGCTCTATGGCATCGCCGTCAGCGGGTTCGAGGAGAACGTTCTCGAATTCTGACGTGATAACGATGCTCTTGTGCGGCGAGGTTGCTTCGTCCTCGAATGCGCTCACCGTTTGATGCCAGTCGTAGTTCACGGTGGACAAGCGGGCTGTATCGAATCCGGCCACCGCCCACGCGCCGCACGAGAGCACGGTGCCGGTTCCGATGAGCGCCGCGGCGGTGATGAGGATGATCTTGGGAGCCTTACGCATTGCGGGTGCCTCCTTCCGGGAGGGTGGCGTGGTTGGAGGGGGTATTCTCGGCATGGGCGGGCGTGTTCGGGGTGCCGTCGGTCTTCACCCGATTGGGCGTCTCGCCGCCATCGTCTTTACCGGACACGCGCACGAACAGGCTCGCGATCCAGCGCGCGAAGGAACGCGTTGCCCGGAAGAGCAGTTTGCTGGCCCAGAACCCGGCGAAGGAGGCGACGAGCCCGAAGCCGCTCGACACGAGCGAGAGGCCGAATACGAACACGCCGGGCAGCGGCATGCCCCCGCCCAGGGTCGAGGTAAGGGCGGCAAGCCCCGCGAAGGGCATGAGCACGAGGACCGCGTCGACGGCCCACAGCGCGGCGATGACCGCCCATATCGCGACATACACGGCGAGCGTGGCCGCCGCGAGCGCGAGCACGATGGGTATCCAGATGGGAGAGAACGCGGCGAGCAGCACGATGTTGAGGGTGCGGCTGGCGGTGTTCGCGCGGGCGATGGCGCGAGGGATGGGCGGGGTCTCCGCGGCGATCTGCGCCGTGATCTCGTCGATCGGGCCCAGGTCTGCCACCGCTTCGGCTTCGGAAAGACCGTCTTCCATGCGATCGCTGATGGCCTCATCGTAGAACGCGAGCGCCTGCTCGACTTCGGCGTGCGGCAGCTTGCCCAGCGCCCGTTCGAGTTCGGATAGGAATTCCTGCTTGGTCATCGTTGTGTACCTCGCTTTGCAAAGTCATAGATCGACATAATGTCCGCCTGCTCGGATAGGAACTCGGCGATGCGCTCCTCGCCTGTCGGCGTGAGTCGGTAGTACTTTCGCAGTCGCCCGTTGTGCTCCACGGAGTAGGCGGTCAGGCACTCGGCCTTCTCGAGGCGCTTGAGTAGCGGGTAGAGCGTCGACTCGGTGAGGCCCAGGATGTCGGGCACGTCCTTCACGATCTGATAGCCGTAGGAGTCCCGTCCCTGGAGCGACGCGAGCACGCATATCTCGAGGAAGCCGCGTTTCATCTGAGCATCCATGATGCCTCCCTTCGACAGATACTATACGGCGCATAGTATAAGGCGTCAACTACCTATGATTGAACCGAGCGCGTTTGTTGCGGAAGGTAATGCCCGCGCTTGTGCACGGGCATTACCAGGGGAAGATGATGTAGCTGGGTTGAAATGAGCGCATGGCTGGAAAACTTACCGCAATTCGCGAAGCCTCCGGTCATCCAAAGGTTCAGATAGAAGCTTTGCCCGCACCGCGCACCCATACGCGATCGTAGTCGCGGAGCATCAAGATTGCGAACGTCAGGCCGAGTGCGAGGGGAACCGAAGCATCGTCCACGATTTCGATGCCATATGCGGTCCGGTTGAGGGCCCGACGTGCGTTGATGTGGGCGATTGCGCTGTTGTTTCGTACTATCGAGAACTCGTCCCCCATGAGGTTGCCGTCCACGCCGACGCCGCCGCCGTCGAACCGTATGACGTCTTTGTAGCCGTTGTCGATGCGAGTCTCGCGACGGAGCTGGATTCGGTCGAATCCCTCCATGCGTACTTGGAAGACGGGGTGCTGGAGAGCGTGTCTGCGTGTGATAGAGCCAACTTTGTACCCATGTTCATCCAAGATGTGGTAAAGGCTTCTGCTGAATAGCGTCGCGATGCGCACCAGGCGATACGCAAGCCCGTGTGAATCGGTGACATCGGCATCCTCGAATTTGCCGTGTGCGGGCCCGCCCGTCGAGCGAAGTTCGAAGAGGCCCAGCGTGGATGTATGGTTCCAGTCGGCGGCTTGCCGATTTCCAGGGTTGAACGTCTCTCCTGCAATGAGGAGGTGATTCTTGTCGCGTTCGAGCGCCTGGGCCATCACCTGCTCGTCGCCCTTCACCATCTCGTCGAGAGAGAGCCCGAAGAGCGCGCCCATCAGCACGAGGCTTTGAATGTCAGGCGTGGTATCGCCCCGTTCCCAGTTGCTGACGGTGTTTCTTGACACCCAGATGGCGTCGGCGAGATCGGCTTGCGACATCCCGAGTTGTTTGCGTCCAAGCTTGATCTGTTCCGAGAGAATCATCTGCGCTCCCTTCGTTGGAGTCGAACATGTTTGTCCTTTTCCAAGTTCACCTTACCGCCTCGAGATGACTCGAGCTGCCAAATCTCTTGTGCATTGCCTTTAGTTGAGCTTTTTCGTATCCATTTTTGAACTCGCGAAGTACGGCGGGTATCTCGTGCGGCAAAAGTGCAGGTGACTGCGCATCTTATGTTGGTGCTACTTGGCGTTTTCCGATTTGAATACGAAAAAGCTCAAGAAGCCAAGCTCCCATGTCCTCACCTCGCTTTCTCGGGTAGTTTCGATGTGCGAGGGACCGGTTTGCGATATCTCCCTCTATCAACAATACGTGAGCGCGTCGGAAAGTTGGCATAATTGGTTTGAACATTTGCCTTGCTGCCGTTTCGCGCAGGCCGAACTCTTCGCGCCCTTTACCGAACCTCCGCCATGGGTTGTTCTGCCCTGTGCTAGATTCGTCTGAATTATCGGCCCGGGGACGGGCTGGGCTGCATCGACGTGAGCGAGGAAGCATGGGACGTTTCACCACCGCGAGGGACCGCAAACAGGGCGCCGTCGCCATCATCGGCTGCGTCTTCCTCTTCACCGCGTTCGGCGTGCTCGTCTACGGCCGCTTCGCCACGAGCGTCGGGGCGGCGGCGCTGTACAACCGCGCATCGGCCGGCGTCGGGTTCATCCTGTTCGGCATCTCCATGCTGTGCTTCACGCCTATGGTCTACCTGCAACGCATGCACCGCAGGCATATCGACCCTGCCGTCCTCGCCCGTGAGCTCAAGGGCATCCTGCTCGGCTTTTTCTGCTACGTGGTGCCGTTCTTCCTCGCCATGGGCGCGCTCTCCTCTGCGGACAGCACCGGCGCGTTCGGGCTCGCCCTCATGGTCGCCTTCGGCGCGATTCCTTTTGTGTATCGCCGCCACCGCAAGAAGGACCCCATCTCCTACAGGCACACCGGATCCGCCGCGATCGTGGCGTTCTGCGGCGTGTTCGCCGTCATCTCGATCGTCGGCGGCGCTTTCTCGTGCAGCGAGATGCTCGACGATCTCAACGGCGGCTGGAAGCAGGAGCGCTTCGCCTTCTACGAGGCCGAGATCAACAAGCCGCGCGGCCGCGGGGCGGCGCTGTCGCCCACCACGTTCGAGGTGTCGCTCTACAAGGACGGGGAGTCGGTGGCGAATCACCATGTGGATGCGCGCCTCAGCGTGAACGCCGCCGATTGGCCCGAGGTCGCGCTCGTCCTCGACGAGCCGATGGCCGAAGTCCGCTGGTATCCCAAGACCCGCACCCTCGTGGGGGCGAGCGACGTGGACGGCCCCGCCACCGCGGGCGACCCGATAGGGTAGGGGTGGCCATGGAGTATGTGACTAAGAGAGAGGCTCCTATGGCGGAGTCTCTTCACGCCCGGTTGACGCTCAAAAGCCGCTGTCCGGCGGGGCCGGTTCTCGCTGCGCATCAACGACGCCGTCGTCCGATCCGCTCGTCCGGGCGCCTGTACGGCCCCGGGGGTTGCGGATGCGCCCTGCTCATGGCCCCGGTCATGGCCGCCGCGATGGGGTTGGCGGCGCTCTCGCTCGGGATGGCGGCGCTCGCCGTCATCGGGCTGGTCGTCGCCGTCGTCCTCACGGTGCGCGAGGTCCGCCGCGCAAGGGGAGGGGCCGGCGTTCGGCCCGGGTTCGCGGTTGCCGCGGGAGTCCTGTACCTGGCGAGCGTCTCGTACCTCATGTTCTTCATCTGGCTCTGGTTTGTCGACTGACCGTTTTGGAAGGGAGCCCACATGCTCTTCTCGCTGTATAAGGCCACGCTTGATGGTGAAATCAGGAGGGGTTTGGAATCCTCCGCGTATTCCGAGATGGAGATCGAGGGCGTGCGCTGCAAGTTGAGGCGCCAAATCGAGGAGCGGACGAGGGCGACGGGCGGCGTGCTCGCCCTCTTCGCCGCCTTCGATGCCATGTTGGTGATGACCAAGAGCTCCGTGCCCGTCCTCATCGTGATGCTCGTCGTCGAGGGCCTTGCCCTGTATGCGGCGTGGTATCTGCAGGCGGGCTGCCTCAAGCGGCAGTTCAACAAGGCCCTGCGGCGCGGGTATCCGAGGTTCGATCATTTGAAGCTGTGAGGTGAGCAGCCCGCCCGGCAATTGAAGGTGGCTGCCGCGTTCGTCTTGCGACCTGGAACGCCGGCGCGGTGGCCTGCAATCCCGGAAGGGGGGGGGTACAATCTCCAAAACCTATCGAGGAGCTGATCGCAATGAGCAACCTTCCGACTCCGCCTACCCCGGCACCGGAGCCCAACCGCATCGGCAACGTTTCGCCGGCGGGGGATGGACGCTCCGCCTACTGGGGCTTGGATGCGCGAGGGACCGTTGCCGCGTATGTCAAGCGGGTGCATGCGATCGAGGCGCAGTCCATCGCGCTGGTCCTCGCCAACCTCGTGGCGATGATCTGGTTCATCGAGGGCGGCCACTTCGCGCTCTACCTCGTCGGCTTCGTCCTCCTGTTTGCCATTGTCGTCATCGCGCGCGTGCGCATAGGCACGCTGTTCCTCAAGCTCGGGGAGGTCGTCTCTCAGGATTGCGACCCTGCCCGCTATCGCGCGGTGCTCGACGTGCTCTCCGCCCGCGACCGCTTCGGCCACTCCGCGAACACCATCGCCATCGAGCTTGCGTATTGCGACTACCTCGAGCTCGACAGCGCCGGCGCCCTGCGCCGCCTCGAGTCCGTCACCTTCAAGCGCAAGGACAACATCAGGTGGTTCCGTGCCATGCAGATCGAATTTTTGAGTCGGATCGATGTGGGCGACCTCGATGGTGCACGCGATGCACTGGCGAGGCTCTCTGCGTTTCGGAAGAACTTCAAGGAGGGCTCGCGCAACCGTGCCTCCGCCGACATGCAGGTCGCCGATTACGCCGTGCTGGTGCGCCCGTCCGCCGAGCGGGACGCCGCCGATGCCGCGCGCATGCGCGAGCGCATGGCCCTGGCCGATTGCCATCAACAGCGTGCGAACTGGCAGCTCTATCTCGCCGAGTACGAGCTGCTGCACGGGTCTGCCGACCAGGCTGCGCGCCTTGCGGGCGATCCGACGCTCGAACCGCTCACGCCCCGCATGGAGCGCCTCCGCGCTGAGGTGCTTGCCGGTCTGGGGACCCGCCGATGACGGGGGAGATGGCCTGCGCCCGCTGCGGGCGGAGGGTGCCCGTCAGGTTCGGCGTCATGCCGAGGCGGTGCGCCTGCGGGGCGGAGTTCGAATGGGCGCCGTTTGGCGGGACGGGGAGGGTCGCCGCCTTCCTGATGGCACTCGCGCTGCTCATGTCGCCGCTTTTCGTTCTCGTATGGATTGTGAGATCGCTTCTGCAGGATTCAATCGTCCTGCACGTTGTCGCGCTGGCTGCGGCCCTCTACTGGTTGCGCGTGTGCGAGACGCTGCTCGTGCGCCTCGGCCTGCTGCGCATGGAGGGCGTCGACGTAGCATAATCGATATCACGTCCCGAATTGAAAGGACCTGCCTGTGACGGACATAACCACAGAAAACTACGCCGATGTGAACGCCCGTGCCATCGACGGGTGGAACGCACAGGGCTGGGAGTGGGGCACGCCCTTGAGCCATGAGGAATATCTCGAGGCCCGGCAGGGCGAGTGGCGCATGCTGCTAACCCCCACCAAACCCGTTCCGCGTGAATGGTATCCGAGCGACCTGTCCGGTCTGCGCGTACTCGGTCTCGCCTGCGGCGGAGGTCAGCAGATGCCCGTCTTCGCCGCCCTCGGGGCGCGGTGCACCGTGTTCGATTACACGCCCAGCCAGCTGGAATCCGAGCGGATGGTCGCCGAGCGCGAGGGGTATGAGATCGAGATCGTTCGAGGCGACATGTCCCGTCCGCTTCCCTTTGCGGACGGGGAGTTCGACCTTATCTTCCATCCCGTCTCGAACTGTTACATAGAGGAGGTCAAGCCGCTCTGGCGCGAGTGCCATCGCATTTTGAAGCCCGGCGGACGCCTGCTGGCGGGCCTCGACAACGGCTTCGGGTACGCGTTCGACGACGATGAGGAGTGGGCGGTGCACAGCCTGCCGTTCAACCCGTTGAAGAATCCCGACCACATGGCGGCGCTCGACCCCGTGGAGGACGGCATCCAGTTCTCGCATACGCTTGAGGAGCAGATTCGAGGCCAGTTGCAAGCCGGTTTCCAGTTGGTCGACTGCTACGAGGACACCTATGGCGAAGGCAGGCTGCACGACCTGAATATTCCGACCTTCTGGGCGACGTACGCCGTGAAGGGGTGCTAGGCGAATCGCAGCATAATCTGCCGAACCGCATTGACAAGAACATATGTTCGTATATCATAGGCCTATCGTTGCTCGGGAGAGGGGATTGCGATGGCATTCGACTACAAGAAGGAATACAAGGAGTTCTACCTTCCGTCCAAGAAGCCGATGCTCGTCGAAGTTCCTGCGATGACGTTCATCGCCGTCCGTGGCCATGGTGATCCTAACGAGGAGGGCGGGGCGTACAAGGATGCACTCGAGGCGCTCTACGGCGTGGCGTATACCATCAAGATGTCCAAGAAAGGCGACCATCGCATCGAGGGATACTTCGACTTCGTCGTGCCGCCGCTGGAGGGATTTTGGTGGCAGGACGGCGTGCTGGGTGTGGATTGTGCGCGCAAGGAGGACTTCAACTGGATATCCGTCATCCGCGTGCCCGAGTTCGTGACGCGCGAGGAGTTCGAATGGGCCGTCGCTGAGGCCGCCGCCAAGAAGAAGCGGGATTTCTCGATGGTGGAGCTGCTCATTATTGAGGAGGGGCTGTGCGTTCATTGCCTGCATGTCGGGCCGTATGACGGCGAGCCGGCGACCGTCGAAGCTATGCGCGATTTCGCCGAGGAGCAGGGCTATGTCGAGGATTTCTGTGACAAGCGCCTCCATCACGAGATCTACCTCAACGATGCCCGACGCACCGCGCCCGAGAAGCTCAAGACGGTGATCAGGCATCCGGTTCGCAGGGCGTAGATGGGTACCGCCGTTGGCCGCTGCTGCTTCTATTGATGAACGTGGTATAGTTAGGCCACAAGTTGAAAGGGGTGCATATGGCTATCGCAGTCCCAGTTCGCGATATGAAGGACACCGCGGCTTTTACCGCGCTTGTCAGTCGAGAGCGTGATGTTACGGTGACGCGTAACGGTTACGAGGCATTTCATTGTCTGTCGGCAGAGGAGTGGGCTGCTCAGCGCGATGAGGTTGCGAAGGCGCGCCTGTTTTCTCGGATTCTGCTCGCGGAGCAGGAAATCGAGAACGGCGAGGTGGATGAGTACGACGTCTTCGCGTCGAAGCTCAGGGAAGAATATGGGCTATAGGTTATCGATTGCTCGCGAGGCGCAGCGCGAGTACCGAGATATCGTCTCCTACCTTGTCAACGTAGTGAAGAGCCCTCAGGCCGCCCGTCATTTCATGACGGAGTTCGATGCCAAGGTGGAAAGCGTTCGGAACCATCCCGAAGCATTCAGCCTATGCCATCTGCCTGAGCTTGCTGCAAGGGGATACCGGTCCGCCTCCGTGATGAGATATACGTTTCTCTATACGGTGCGCGGCGACGACGTGACCATCGCCCACATCTTCCATCAGTCGCAAGATTACGCTCGACTCGTATAGTGCTTTTATAGATGTTCGCAACGTGTCAATGAGGTGCGTGAAAGGGGGTGTGAGCGGTACGGGTTCCATCGCAGGAAACATCGCCGTTTGCATCGAGGGGGATAACCTGCTCCACAGGCGCCTAGAAATAGAACAGTTCCTCAAACTTCTTGTCGAGCGCAATGCAGAGGACGAGCGCAAGCTTGGCTGTAGGGTTGAACTGTCCCGTTTCGATGGAGCTGATCGTGTTTCGGGACACCCCCGTCAACTCGGCAAGTTGTGTCTGCGAGAGTCCACGCTGCTTGCGAGCCTCTCGCAGTGAGTTTTTAAGTGTCAGCGATTCCTTCACAGTGGCATCAACCCAACGACGCGTAGGCACATAGCCAGGCCACGACGAGGGCTGTGTACAGAACAGATGTTATGAATGTCCAGCGCGACCTTGTTTTGCTCCATTTGTACGCGCTCCCTGCGGAGAGGTACGCGAACAGGATGGCGAGCAGGTCGTATGAATTCCCACCCTTTGTGAGCAATCGGATGAGAAAGATCACGGCAACGGCAGCCGTTAAGGCTATCACTCCCCAAGCGCTCGCTTCGTCAGCTAACCTGTGATCCCGCTCATCAAGGTGTCGGTTGTCCATGCGATTTCTTGCAAGGATTTCATCTCTGTCCATGTCATCCTCAATTCTGCCAAGTTTTATTGTCAGTGAAAGGATATCACTGACAATAAAACTTGGCAGAATGATTATGGTAGGCTATGAAAAATGCCGACGGGAGTGGATGGGAAGGATGTCTAGGTTCTTCGTCTTTTAAGTGATAGTCCTGCGTTGACGGCAGCGTTGTAAAACGGTGCCGAGCCCGCGAAGCCCGGCACCGCCCAGAAACCCGCGGGTGGCGTGCAGGGGCGCCGGAAAAGCGGGTATACTGGTAGCGACTAGGGAGGCGTACGCCCTCCTGGAACAGATTCAGTGGGGTAAAACCCGCACGAACAGCCGCTCCGGCACAGGGCGGCTGTTCCCTTATATGGCGAGTTTCACCCCTTGGCCGCTAGAAAACGGCAAGATAAAGAAGCGCGATCGATAGAACGAGCACGGAGGCTGCGAGCAGCAACGCGGTGAACTTCGCCATGGGAACCCTCCTAACCCCCTGCAAGGACTCGGAGGGCACCGCCCATGTCGCTGTCCCTATGATAGCATAAAACACGAACATTTGTTCTATACTATGACACGCTTGTTCACTGGCGCTGTCAATAATTGCATCCCCAATTTCCAGATGTAAAGCAATCCTAAAGCTTAGCTTTCTACCATGAGGTCATGGAGATCTCCAATCCTAGCCGTGCGTCATGGACGCTGTATGTTTGGAGGGTGAAGATGAAGAATATGGGCAAGCTGGCACTGGCTGCTACGGGTTTGGCCGTGGCGGTGTTTGCGGCTCTCGGGATGCTCTTGCCCGCGTCTGCCGTTGCCGATGAAGAGGCGCCTGGGACCCGCGGAATCGTGATCGGCTTGGGCGAGGCGACGCCGCGCTCCGATGGGGGCATGGAGTTCGATGTTGTTCGCTGGGTCGAGGACGGCACCGAGGTGGCGCCCGTGCCCGATGTGCGGGTATTCGCCGACGTCGCGGAATAGGCGCGACGGACTGTTGCGGCGGCGCGGGCCGAGG
>OCAH01000512.1_pt1 | contig 12078 bp, 12 predicted proteins | sample 1477131 | NCBI WGS metagenome assembly OCAH01 (sample SAMEA2580291, study PRJEB22360) | human gut metagenome | biome: human gut; feature: human-associated habitat; material: faeces | place: Denmark | collected 2008/2010
GTGTGGTTCTTCGAGGTATGGATTGATAACAACTTCGCCCGCGTCAAGTGGCAGCTCTGCCTCAAGCTCGCGTGGCTCGTGGCGCTCGTGATGGGCGTCGTCAACCTGTTCTACGTGCTCATCACGCCGTTTATCTAAGGGAGCTATGAGATGGGATACTCTTCGAAATCGCCGTGGCTCATCCATTACGATGGGTCGAGCTGCAACGGCTGCGACATCGAGGTGCTCGACTCCATGATGCCGCTCTACGACATCGAGCGCTTTGGCATTATCAACACGGGCAACCCCAAGCACGCCGACATCTTCTTGGTGACCGGCTCTGTGAACGCGCAGAACATCGAGGTCGTGCGCCATATCTACGATCAGATGCTCGAACCCAAGGTCGTGGTGGCCTGCGGAATCTGCGCCTGCACCGGCGGCGTGTTCCGCGATTGCTACAACGTGATCGGCGGCGTGGACAAGGCCATTCCGGTCGACGTGTATGCGCCTGGTTGCGCCGTGCGTCCTGAAACGATCATCGACGCGGTGCTGCAGGCCGTGAAGATCTTGGACGAGAAGGCCAAACTGATGGCGGAGGGCAAGGATCCCGCCACCGCGCCGCGCGCGGGCATCCTGCCTCCCAAGGGTTGCGCCTGCGCTCAGGATGCCGATGGCTCCACCGCAAATTCCACCGCCGCGAAGACCGACGAAAAGAAGGAGGCGTAGATGTACACGACGTCCTTTGTGGACCTGCCGCTCGAGGAGCTGCTCACGCGTGTGCAAACGCTCAAGCACGAGGGCATACGCTTTGTGCAGATGTGCGCCGAGACCACTGAGCGGGGTATCGACCTGCTGTACACGTTCTATGACGAGACCACGCAAAACGCGCTCAACCTGTGCGAGCCGCGTCCCCTCGATCCAAGGTCTCTACTTCGCCGCATTCTCGTATGAAAACGAGGCCCACGACCTGTATGGCGTGCGGTTCGTGAACATGAAGCTCGATTTTGGCGGCCATTTCTTCAATTTGGCCACCTCCGAGCCCATGACGATCATCACGCCCGAGATGAAGGCCGAGCGCGAGAAGCTCGCCAAGAAGAAGGCTGCCGCCGCGGCAAAGGCCGAGGCTGCGGCAAAGAAGGCCCGTGAAGCCGCCGAAGCCGCTCAGGCCGAGCGCGCTCTGGGCACGAGTGCCGCCGAGGCAGATTCCGCCGCCGTCGCCGCGGTGAACGCGGCTGCGCCTGCACCGACGCCCGCGCCTGCCGCCAAGCCCGCCATGACGGCAGAGGAGCGCGCCGCCAAGATGGAGGCCAAGCTCGCAAACATGGATCCCGAGAAGGCGGCGAAGATCCGCGCGGCGCTCGCCGCGAAGGCCGCGAAGGACGCCGCTGCAGGAAAGGACGGTGAGTAGGCATGGCGACTCGTTCCGTTATCCCGTTCGGTCCGCAGCACCCGGTGCTTCCCGAGCCCGTGCACCTCGATCTCGTCGTTGAAGACGAGCATGTCATCGAGGCCATTCCCCAGATTGGATTTGTGCACCGCGGCCTTGAGAAGCTCGTGGAAAAGCGCGACTACAACCAGTTCGTCTACATTGCCGAGCGCGTGTGCGGCATCTGCAGCTTTGGCCATGGTTATGGCTACGCCAGCGCCACGGAGAAGCTGCTGGGTATTGAGATCCCCCGCCGTGCCGACTACCTGCGCGCCATCCTTGAGGAGCTCTCCCGCATCCATTCGCACCTGCTGTGGCTCGGCCTGCTCGCCGATGCGTTTGGCTTTGAGAGCCTCTTCAACCACTGCTGGCGCCTGCGCGAGACGATCCTCGACATCTTCCAAGAGACGTGTGGCGGTCGCATCATCTTGTCGATCACCATCGTGGGCGGCATGGCTCACGACATCGACGACGCCATGCTGCGCCGTGTGTGTGAGAAGCTCGACGGCATCCAGCGCGACTATCGCGAGATCGTGGACACCATGTTGAACGATTCCTCGGTGCGCAGCCGCCTGGAAGGCGTGGGCACCATCAGCTTCGAGGATGCGCTCGAGCTCTCCATGGTCGGTCCGTTCGCGAAGGGCTCCGGCGTTGAGCATGACATGCGCACCACCGGCTTTGGCGCCTACGGCGACTTGGAGCACTTCGAGCCCATCATCGCCACCGAGGGCGACTGCTTCGCCCGTTGTAAGGTGCGTTGCGAGGAGGTGTTCCAGTCCATCGCGATCATCAAGGAGCTCGTGGCTAAGATTCCGCATGACGGCATTGGCTCGCGTCCGCTTCCCAAGGTGCTCCCGCCGGAGAACAGTCAGTCCCACGTGCTCATTGAGCAGCCCCGCGGCGAGGCCTTCTACTACGTGCGCGGTAACGGCACCAAGTACCTGGACCGCTTCCGCCTGCGCACGCCCACCTCGCAGAACCTTGCCGGCATGGTGCGCGCTATGCAGGGCGTGGACGTCGCGGACGTGCCCATGATCATCCTCACGATCGACCCGTGCATCTCCTGCACGGAAAGGTAGGCGCTCCATGGGTAGCTTCAAACTAGGCAAAATGACGCTGCGCTCGCTGTTTGGCAAGCCGGCGACGGTCCAATATCCCGCCGAGCAGGTGCCGGCCATGTCCTACGAGCACATGCGCGGTCATGTGGCGTGCGACATCGACGCGTGCATTCTATGCGGCATGTGCCAGCGCGCATGTCCCGTGGGTGCCATCGCGGTCGATCGCAAGGGCGGGACGTGGTCCATCGATCCGTACCGTTGCGTTCAGTGTGCATGCTGCACGCACGAATGCCCCAAGGACTGCCTGTCCATGGGTGCCGCGTGCGCGCCTGCCACCACGGAGCTGACGGTGACCACGCTGCATAAGCCTGTTGAGGAGAAGCCCGCCACGGGTGAAGGCGCGTCTGGTGCCGGGGCGGAGAAGCCCGCTCGCAAGAAGGTGCAGCTCACGCCCGAGCAGGAGGCGCGTGTCGCCGCGGCCCGCGCACGCAAGGCCGCCAAGGAAGCCGCGAAGGCGGATGTGTAAAAAGGGGCAGTCCCTCTTCTGCACATCGTTTACGCTGACAACGCTGTTTTATTGAAGGGTGGGTTGCGGCCCGCCCTTCGTTATACAATTTTGGACATACGTGATTTTTGCTAAGGAAACTGCGCAAGAAAGGTTTGTCCATGTGCGGATTCGTAGGTTTTACCGGCCATGTCGAGGACGACGAGCGCGTTCTCACGGCGATGATGGACCGCATTGTCCACCGCGGTCCCGACATGGGCGGAACCCATATCAAAGATGGCGTGGCGTTGGGTTTCCGCCGCCTGTCCATTCTCGACCTCACCGAGGCGGGAACCCAGCCCATGGGCAACGAGGACGGCTCGGTCTTTGTGGTGTTCAACGGCGAGATCTACAACTTCCAAGAGCTCCGCGCCGAGCTCGAGGCCGCGGGTCACACGTTCCACTGCAACGCCGACACCGAGGTCCTCGTGCACGGCTATGAGGAGTGGGGTGAGGGCCTGGTCGAGCGCCTGCGCGGTATGTACGGCTTCGTGGTGCACGACATGCGCTCCGGCAAGCTCTTTGGCGCGCGCGACATCTTCGGCATCAAGCCGTTCTACTACTACCAGTCCGACGAGGGCGACTTGATGTTCGGCTCCGAGATCAAGAGCTTCCTCGAGCATCCGCATTTCAAGAAGGCCGTGAACAAGCAGGCGCTGCGTCCGTATCTCACCATGCAGTTCCCCGCGACCGACGAGACCTTCTTCGCCGGCGTCTTCAAGTTGCCGGCGGCGCACTGCTTCACCTACGACATCGCCGCGGCGCGCATGGACGTGCGCCGCTACTGGGATGCCGATTTCTCGGACGACAATTCCAAGACGTTCGACGAGTACGTGGAGGAATGCGACCAGGTGGTCCACGAGAGCGTCGCCGCGCACCGCATCGCCGACGTCAAGGTCGGCTCGTTCCTCTCTGGCGGTGTGGATTCCAGTTATATCGCCGCGTGCCTCATGCCCGACAAGACGTTCTCGGTGGGCTTTGACTACAAGGACTTCAACGAGACGAATTACGCCAAGGAGCTTTCCGACAAGCTTGGGATCGAAAACTACCGCAAGATGGTGACGGCGGACGAGTTCTTCGAGGTGCTCCCCCAGATCCAGTACCACATGGATGAGCCGCAGAGCAATCTGTCGAGCGTGCCGCTGTGGTTCCTCGCCCAGCTCGCGGCCGAGCAGGTCACGGTCGTGCTTTCCGGCGAGGGTGCCGACGAGCTGTTCGCGGGGTACGCCTACTACGAGGACGTGCCCTCGATCGCTCGCTTCAAGCGGATTATCCCCCGCGGCATCCGTCGCGCCCTGGGAAACTTCGTGGCCGATAAGCCGTACTTCAAGGGCAGGAACTTCCTGCTCAAGGCGGCGGAGATGCCCGAGAAGTGGTTCACGGGCCAGGCCTTCGTGTACCGCCCCGACGAGATCGACGACGTCGTGAGACCCGAGTACGCCGGCGGCCCCGACGCGTTCGAACTGTGCGCCCCCGTCTACAGCCGCGTCCAGAATTTCTGCGACCTGTCCAAGCGCCAGTACCTCGATATGAACATGTGGCTGCCCGGCGACATCCTGCTCAAGGCCGACAAGATGTGCATGGCCCATTCGCTCGAGCTCCGCGTCCCGTTCCTCGACAAGAAGGTCATGGAGTTCGCCGAGCATATCCCGGCGCGCTTCCGCGTGAACGAGAACGGCAACAAGCAGGTTGTCCGTCACGCCGCCAATCGTATCCTGCCCGACGAGTGGGCCACACGCCCCAAGAAGGGCTTCCCGGTCCCGCTCAAGTTCTGGCTGCGCGAGCAGAAGTACTACGACTACGTAAAGGAGTACTTCACCGCCCCGTGGGCCGAGGAGTTCTTCGACACCGGGAAGCTCATGGCGATGCTCGACGATCATTTCGAGGGCCGCGCGCTCAACCAGCGCAAGATCTATACCGCGCTCACGTTCCTCATCTGGTACAAGCGCTACTTCATCGACGAGGACGCGCCTGCCGCCGCCGCGTAGCGCCCATGCGGACTGTCATCCGCAAACGATTGAACTAAAGCTGCGGGCGGACGTTGCATCAACTCCGCCCGCATTCGCATAGTGAGGAGACACCATGCCTAAAGATTCCCTTGCTCCCTCGGACAAGTGCTCTACGGCGTTGCCCCTGTTGACGCTGGAACAGTTGGTGCTCGCCTTGGAGGCGCAGGACATCTCCGTGCGGATCGTGGGCGATCCTTCGCGCGTTGTCTCGGGCATGGCCATTGACTCCCGCATAGTTGAGCCGGGCAATCTGTTCGTGTGCAAAGGCGCTGCGTTTCGCCCTGCATTTCTCGGCGGTGCCATCGAGGACGGTGCCGCCGCATATATGTGCGAGGGCGTTGGCGCCGAACTCGGGGTCCCTTCGGAGTTGCTCGCCGTGTCTCCATTGACCCCTGCGCTCGTCGTGTCCGATGTTCGCCGTGCCATGGCGATCGTGGCGCCTACCGTGTATGGGAACCCCGAGAAGGGGCTGCATATCGTGGGCATTACGGGCACCAAGGGAAAATCCACGGTGGCGTATATGCTAAGGTCCATCTTCTCGGCAGCTGGAATCGACGCCTCTATCTTGGGTTCCATCGAAACGGACGACGGCTTTGTCCACGAGGAGAGCCACAACACCACGCCCGAGGCTCCGGATTTGTGGCGCCACCTGTATAACACTACGCGCGCCGGTCGAGATCACATGGTGATGGAGGTCTCGAGCCAGGGCCTCAAGTACGACCGCGTGCTGGGGCTTCCGCTTGAAATCGGTTGCTTCCTCAACATCGGCCGCGATCACATCTCTGGCGTGGAGCACCCCGATTTCGAAGATTACTTCACCTCGAAGCTGCGCATCTTCGATCAGTGCTCCATTGCGGTGGTGAACGCGCGAACCGAGCACGTCGACCGCGTGCTTGCCGCCGCCGCGCATGCCGACCAGGTGGTCACCTTCGCAGTGGAGCATGCGCAAGGGCAGCCCGACGATCGCCGTACAGTCGAGGTGCAGTTCAGTGCAACCGACATTGCCCAGCTGCCCACGGGTGGTCTGGCGTTCACCGTGCGTGAGCGCGCCTCAAGTGGGCAGACGGCGTGCGCCGAGCGTGTCGAACTCGGCATGCCCGGTTTGTTCAACGTGGACAACGCGTTGGCAGCAGTGGTCATGGCGCGCCTGCTCGGCGTGGACTACGACTCCATTCGTGCGGGCCTTGCCCAGATTCGCGTTCCTGGGCGCATGGAGCTCGTGTCGTCTGCGGACGGCAAGGTGCTGGCAATCGTCGATTACGCACACAACGAGCTCTCTTTTGAGACCCTGTTCAAGTCCGTGAAGGCCGAGTATCCCGACCGTCGTGTGGTTGCCCTGTTCGGCGCCCCCGGCGGCAAGGCGCAGGAGCGCCGCGACGCCCTGCCGCGCGTTGCCGGAGCCTATGCGGACCATATTGTGTATACCGAGGACGACCCCGCGCACGAGCGCGTCGAGGATATCTGCGCCGAGTTGGCCTCCAATACGCCGGCAGGCGTTTCCCACGAGGTCATCCTCGACCGCGAGCAGGCTGTGAGGCAGGTGCTTGCGAGCGTGCTCGCCGCGGCGGAACGATCCGTGGTTCTGCTGCTTGCAAAGGGCGATGAGACACGACAGCATCGCGGCGACGAGTATCCCGAGGTAAAGAGTGATCTCGCGATTGCTCGTGAGGTGCTCGAAGGGTAGGCGTGGCGTCTGCACGCGCTACTAGACATGGCGTCCGTGCTGACGGGGGCTCTTGCAGTGCGTACGCGATACAAATACGCAAATGTTGAGGCATTTTCGCAAACTTGAAGTAGACCGGGTAGATCTGGTTGCAAAAGCCCTGCTAGATGAAGTGGCGTTTTTTCGAGTACTTCTCCTTCGGCGAAAAAGCCCAACATTTGCGTATTTGCAATCGCCTACGATGCTGCCGCGTCCCTTGGCGAGCTCAAAGAGGCTCGTTCGGCCATGACGTCCTCTAAATTGAGCGATTTTTTTCCGATAGGACGGGAAAGAGGGGCCTAAAAGAAAAAAACAGCCATTTCTTTCCGATAGATGCAGCGCGACTGTGAGCGCAACGCGAGAACTCTCTTGCGTTGAAGCTAACTCAAGGTCGTAGAATCTTGAGCCAAAAGGTGTCCGTGAGCGAGAAAGAGGAACCATGAGCGCTGTGTCCGCTACTGCACCCGCCAAGGTCTATTACACCAACCTGCGCACGCATGGGCGCGAGAGCCAGCTCGACAAGCTCAAGCGTCTCATCCGTCGCGCGGGCATCGAGCAGATCGACTTCGAGAACAAGTTTGTTGCCATCAAGATTCACTTTGGCGAGCTGGGCAACCTCTCCTTCCTGCGCCCCAACTATGCCCGCGCCGTTGCCGACGTGGTTAAGGAGCTGGGCGGCATGCCCTTCCTCACCGACTGCAACACGCTGTACGTGGGCAGCCGCAAGAACGCGCTCGAGCATATCGACTGCGCGTACCAAAACGGCTTCACCCCGTATGCCACGGGCTGCCAGGTCATCATCGCCGACGGCCTCAAAGGTACGGACGAGACGCTCGTTCCAGTCAAGAACGGCGAGTACGTGCAGGAGGCCAAGATCGGCCACGCCCTCATGGACGCCGACATCGTCATCAGCCTCACGCACTTCAAGGGGCATGAGCAGGCCGGTTTCGGCGGCTGCATGAAGAATCTCGGGATGGGTGGCGGTAGCCGTGCCGGCAAGATGGAGCAGCACGCCGCCGGCAAGCCCAGCGTGCACGAGGGCGCGTGCATCGGGTGTCGCGCGTGCGAGCGCATCTGCGCCCACGGCGCGGTGAGCTTCCCCACCACGCGCGAGCGCACGCTCAAGAACGGCAAGGTGGTGGAGACGCCCGTCGCCCACATCGACCACGACCGATGCTTGGGCTGCGGCCGCTGCGTGGGCGCGTGCAACCAGGACGCCGTCAAGCCCGACTACGGCGCTGCGGTCGATGTGCTCAACTGCAAGATTGCCGAGTACACGCAAGCTGTCGTGCAGGATCGTCCGAGCTTCCACATTTCGCTCGCCATCGACGTCAGCCCCAACTGCGACTGTCATGCCGAGAACGATACGCCCATCGTGCCCGATATCGGTATGTTCGCGAGCTTCGATCCCGTGGCGATCGACCAGGCCTGCATCGATGCGGCGCTCAAGATGCCCGCCATGCCCAACACTGAGCTCACCGAGATGCGCGATAAGCTCGACGCCGCTGGTGGCGTGCCCGAGCACTGCGCGCACGACCACTTCAACATGACGCATCCCGACACCAACTGGCGCTCTATGATTGAGCACGGCGAGAAGATCGGCCTCGGTACGAGCAACTACGAGCTCATCGAGGTCAAGTAGGGGTAACAGCGCTTTCGTTTTCCATTGAGGGTAGGAATGTCGAAAATCGCCCTGCTTTCGAGCGGCTTTTTCGACAATCCTACCCTCTGAGAAGGGGATCCCAGTCGAGTTGCGCGCATAGCTCCGGCGCATGGGCTATTCACTTGATTCAGTTGAGGTCGGGTTAAGAAGTGTGCCCGGGTCCACCTGCGATATGCAGGGGGCCCGGGTTCTGCTATAGTTCTGAACAATGCACCGATTTTGGAGGCCGAACAGCCACATGCCGGACACCAGTGACAGTCTCACGCCGCGGCCAGACGTCGCGGCTGCCCCTGTTCCCATAGCGCGCGCCGACGCGGCATCGCGGGCGCAGCGCTTGCTCCATGCTGCCGAATCGGGCGCTCGGCATGATACTTCTCAGAGCTGCCGGCCAAGGCGGGCGCAAAGGGCGCCGCCGTTACCGTTGGAGCTCCCGTCAAGGCTGCGACCCGTGCTGTCAGGCGTCATCTACCTCCTCAATACACGTTGGGCGAGGAGATCGCCAATTCAATCACCCATGGCATCGGTGCCGCCTTGGGCGTCGCGGCGCTTGTCGTCATGATCGTCAAGGCCGCCGTTGCCGGCTCGCACCCCGCGTCGCTTGCGAGCGCGATCATCTTCGGCATCGCCCTCATCCTCGAGTATCTTGCATCCACGCTGTATCATGCCATTGCTCCGGCAGCCGCCAAGCGTGTGTTCCGCATCATCGATCACAGCTGCATTTACGTGCTCATCGCGGGTACCTACACGCCGTTTTGCCTCATCACCCTCGGCGAGGCGGGCGGCATACCGCTGTGCATCGCGGTATGGGCTCTTGCCATCGCGGGCGTGCTGTTCGAGGCGTTCATGCGCGAGCGACAGCCCCATTGGCTCACCGCCGTCATGTACGTGGCCATGGGCTGGCTCGTGCTGTTCCGCTTGCCGCAACTTATCGAGGCGCTCCATCCTACAGCGTTGTTCCTGCTCGCCGCCGGCGGTGTGTGCTACACCATCGGCGCGGTGTTCTATGTGCTCAAGAAGATCCGCTACATGCACACGGTGTTTCACGTGTGGGTGCTCGCCGGTAGTGTCCTTCAGTTCTTGGCGGTGGTCCTCTTCGTGATCTAGTCTCGCGTCCCGCCGTCGACGGGCGCGGGACCCCGCATGCCCGCCGACAATGACCTGCACACCTACCCAGGAGGTTCGAAACCGTCCCCATGGACATCACCATAAGCATCATCACAACCCTTGTCCTCACCGTCGTCAACGGGTACTTTTCCATGTCCGAGATGGCGCTCACCACGGCAAAGCGCGCCGTGCTCGACCACGAGGCGGAAGAAGGCGACCGCCGCGCCGCCCGCGCCGCCGAGCTTGCGTCGGACTCCGGCAACTTCCTCGCTACCATCCAGGTCGCCATCACGCTCGTCGGCTTCGCCTCGTCGGCCGTCGCCTCGACGAACCTGTCCGACCCGCTTGCCCAATGGCTCTCGAGCTTTGGCATCGCACCTCTCTCGGCGGTCGCACCGGGTCTCGCCCCGGTGATCATTACCCTGATCGTCTCCTACCTGTCCATCGTCGTTGGTGAGCTCGTGCCCAAACGCATTGCGTTGGCCGACGCGGAGGGTATGGCAAAGCGCGTGGCCCAGCCGCTCACCGTGTTCCAGAAGATCGCTCGCCCGCTCGTGTGGCTCACGCAAGCATCTGCGAACGGCCTCGCCGCGCTTATGCGCATCAAGAGCGCGGATGACCGCCAGAACGTCTCCGAGGAGGAGATCAAGTACATGATCAACGAGCAGGACACGCTGCTCGATGAGGAGAAGCGCATCATCCACGAGGTGTTCGACCTGGGCGACGCCTCCGCGCGCGAGGTCATGGTGCCCCGCGTCGATGTGACCATGGTCGAGGACGTCCAGACGGTCTCCGAGGTTATGGGGCTGCTTTGCCAGACGGGCTACTCGCGCGTACCGGTCTTTCACGAGGACCAGGACAGTGTGGTGGGGGGCGCGCCCACCAACGAACCCAGCACACCCCCGTCCACGAGATCGCACCCGCCATGGGCGAGGGCGCCGACCGCCCGGTGAGCGACTTCATGCGCGATGCAACGTTCATCCCCGATACGAAGGACATCCTGCCGCTGCTTTCCGAGATGCAAACCGCCCATGACCAGATCGTGGTCGTGGTTGACGAGTACGGCGGAACGGCAGGCATCATCACCATCGAGGATATCGTCGAGGAGATCGTCGGCGAGATCGAGGACGAGTTCGACCCCGACAACAAGTACCTCACGCGCCTCTCCAAGAGGGAATGGCTCGTGGACGGTCGCTTTCCCTGCGACGACGCCATCGAGCTCGGCTGGCCCATTGAGGAAAGCGACGAGTACGAGACCATCGCCGGCTGGATTCTGGACCTTTGCGATTCGCTCCCGGATATCGGTGAGGTTTTCGAGGCGGAGGGGTACAAGTTCAAGGTGCAGTCCATGCGTGGTCAGCGCATTTCGCTCGTGCGCGTTATCGCTCCGTCCGAGGAAGAGCTCGCCGCCGCGAACGAGGGCACCGACCGGCAGCCCGACACGTCGACCGACCAGGGCGAGTAGGCGAGTAAGGCAAACGAAGAGCGCGACTGGAAAGGAGCGGCCATGGCCGATCTGTTCAACATTCTCAAGGTCACGATAGGCCCCAAAAAGCTCACCGCCCGCGTGCTGGTGAATCCCGGCATGCCGCTCATGACGTCCGAGGACGTCGAGGCCACAGCGCGCGTCTACTACCTGGCACCGGCAATCGCCGAGCATCTGTGCCTGGGTGATGCAGGTTCCAAGTTCCAGGATTGCATGGGACATACGGAGCTCGCCCACCTGCTTGAGCATCTCACGGTCGAGATTATGAATGAGACGGGCCTCGCGGGCACCATCTCGACGGGGCGTACGCGGAACGTGATGGGCGACGACCGCCTGTTCGACGTCGAGGTATCGTGCCCCGACGATGCCCTTGCCATCGGCGCCCTTTCCTCGGCGACGTTCATGATGAACTGGGCCTTCCTGCATCATGATCAGACGCCGCCGGATTTCCCGGGGACGGTTGCCGCCCTGACGAGCCTGGTGAGCAATTTGCGCGGCAACGCCGCCGAGCCCGACTCGCCCGAAGAGACGGAGGAAGAGCAGGCCTTTGGCGCAATCGACACCGAGGGCGCAGTTGTCGAACCGCATGATGCGGAGGGTGTCGTGTACGGCGGAGCCGCCGCTGAGTAATCGAGGCGTGTTACGTGACGATGGGCTCATGCCCATTGTCGCAAGCGCATGCGTATAATGGTTGAAGCAAATGATCTGGATGGACATCTGAGTCCAACAAAGGAGTAAACATGGGCAAGGGTATGAGTTTTGTCGCAGGCGCCGCGCTGGGCGCTGCAGCCGGCGTGGTTTTGGGCGTTCTGTACGCGCCCCGTTCCGGCTCCGAGACCCGCGCTATGGCGGCCGACATGGCCAACGACGCGTGGGACTCCGCGCGTGACATGTACGAGCAGGGCATCGATCAGGCCCGCGCCGCCATGGATGATTTCGGCCCCACCATGGACGCCGCCACGGATGAGCTGCGCGCCAAGGTCGATCTTGCCCGCGAGCGCATGGACCAGCTCCGCGAGCAGCTGAACGATGCCGTAAACGCCGGTACCGTCACCCCTGCTGCCGACGTCGTGGTCGAGACGGTCGCCCCCGAGGCCTCTGACGTCG
>OCAH01000521.1_pt1 | contig 11890 bp, 10 predicted proteins | sample 1477131 | NCBI WGS metagenome assembly OCAH01 (sample SAMEA2580291, study PRJEB22360) | human gut metagenome | biome: human gut; feature: human-associated habitat; material: faeces | place: Denmark | collected 2008/2010
TTTCCGTCTGGACCAACTGCAACCAGTACCGCACGAACCGGCTTTTGAAAGATGCCGATTTGAAATACCGAGCCATCAGGATCTGCCTGCCGGGGGATGATCCCGACATCGCCTTCCTTGAGAAGCATTTCACCATCAAGCGGGACGAGGAAAAGATCCGGCGTGTGGAAAGGCTGGTGACCGCTTTTGAGGACTCGGTCAGGAACCGCATCCGTAACCATGAAATGGCAGCCTACAAGGACAGTCTGGCGCACCGGCTGTTCAGGGAGGCACAGGAAATCAGGAAGCAACTGGACAATCCCAATTCAAAATGACTGCACTATGGCAACAATCAGAACCAAATTCAGGTCCTCGTCCGCGGAAGGCAGGGAGGGCGCACTGTATTATCAGGTGATTCATAACCGTGTGGTCAGGCAGATCAGTACCGGATACAAACTTTTCGCTTCGGAATGGGACCAACGTTCCGAAGCGGTCATTCCCTGTCAACACCCTGCAGGGATGGAACGGGACAATTATCTTCTATCGGTAGGGGAACGGATAAGACGGGACAAAATCCGACTGGAAAAGGCTATCAGGACATTAAGCCAATCCGGTCCGTTTACAGCGGATGATATCGTCATACGTTTCCATGACAGCGGACAAGAACCTTCGTTTAACGACTATATCCGGCAACAGATAGTAAGGCTGAAACGTTTGGGAAAGATACGGACCTCTGAAACCTATACAGCCGCGCTCAAAAGTTTCAGCAGTTTTATGAAAGGTAGCGATATACTGTTTGGCGAACTTAGCTCTGACTTGCTCATGGAATACGAGGCTTATCTGAAAAACAGGGGGAACTCACCCAATACAATCTCGTTCTACATGCGCATTCTGAAAGCGGTCTACAACCGTGCGGTGGAGAACGGACTGACCGGACAGCGGAACCTGTTCAAGTCTGTTTATACAGGTGTGGAAAAGACCTTGAAACGGGCCATTCATTTAAATGATATCAGGCGTATCAAAAGACTGGACTTGTCCCTGAAACCCCACCTTGATTTCGCACGTGACATGTTCCTGTTCTGCTTTTACACACGGGGGATGTCCTTTGTGGACATGGCTTATCTGAAAAAGGGAGACATTGCGAACGGAATCCTGACTTACCGCAGGAAAAAGACCGGACAACAGCTGTTCATCCGATGGGAAAAGTGTATGCAGGAGATCATCAAACTTTTTTGTTTATCGGTTCAAGATTTCAAAGTTGTTCATTAATTGCTTTGTTGGTTATATCCAGAGTATTATTTGTAAGAGACTCTACGAATAAATGATGATAAGACCAGTTAGTTTATCGCTTGTTTTATAATTTCATTGCGATATTCGTTCGGTGTGCAACCTTCCATCTTCTTGAACCAACGTGTGAAATGTTGCGGGTATTGGAAACCCATTTCATCTGAGATTTGACTGATACTTTTTTGCGTGTTCATGATGCGCTCTTTGGCTATATCCATAATTTTTTGCTGGATATGCTTGATTGCTGACATACCGGTTTCCTTTTTTACCAGGTCACTGAAATAATTGGTGGAAAGACACAGTTGGTCAGCGCAATACTGTACCGTCGGAATACCTTTACTCGTTGGCAAGGCAGAATGATAGTAATTATTGAGCAACAATTCAAAACGCGCCAACAAATCGTTGTTGGCATTTTCCCTTGTAATGAACTGGCGGTCATAAAAGCGGATGCAGCGGTCAAGGAGAAGCTTCATGGTATCAATAATCAAAGAACGGCTGTGCTTGTCAATAGGATGCCTCAATTCTTCTGCTACATTGTTTATACATTCAATGACTACTTTGCGCTCCTGTTCTGACAGGTGCAGTGCTTCGTTGGCATTATATGAGAAATAAGAATACTCTTTTATTATATGTGCAAGGGAAGTACCGCGCAATAGTTCGGGATGGAACATCAGGGCCCATCCGGCCGGCTGGTGCAGACTGCCATCATCGTCAGAACCCATTACCTGCCCCGGAGCGATAAACAGCATGGAGCCTTTTTCATAGTCATAGAGGCTCCGTCCATAATTCATCGTACCGCACAGTATCTTTCAGCAACACAGCATAAATGTTGTACAGTTTCTTTGAGTGTCTGATGGGCTGCACCTCGTAACAATTCACAACGCTGACCAACGGGTGCAGAGCTTCGACTTCGAAAAGGTCGCAGTACTGCTGAACTGTATCTATTCTTGTTATATCTCCCATAACCATCCTTTTGTTTTTTACAAAAATAAGTATTTATATTGACATTGCTGTCTGAGGAACAGCTGTTTCTTTTCTATCCCTTATTTATTTTATTCCATGACGACAAAGTTAGTTCATTCAATCAACGAACATATAACCCTAATCACAGACTGTCTTACCATTTTCACAGATAACATTTAACCCGGTCCAAGCCCGATGAAAGTGGTAATTTTATCAGTGATTGAGGTCTAATCTTCAGTATGTGAATGCTGTAATTTTGCAAGTGAAACCAAAAAGGTAAATAAGATGAAACCAAAAGCTTTATTTGTCATGTTAATCTTATGGCTTAGCTTCACTACGATTCAAGCGCGGTCAACCGAAGATGTCCCGGATAAGGGAACTTATGCAAAATTTCTGTTGGTAGGATGTTATATGAAGCCAGACGAAGAAGGTGTCAGAATGTACCGGTTTGACGGACAAACTGCCGATGTCGACTATCCGTGTGGGCTGAGAGGGATTTCAAATCCTGCTTTCCTTACATCTGATAGCACTGGTAATCGAATTTATGCCATAGGCGATGATGAAGGGAAAAGTTCGACTGCCAATGCTTTGCTTTTTGATAAGGAAAGTGGTCTGCTGTCTCTGCTTAACTCGCAATCTACAGACGGTGAACTTCCTATTTATATTACTCTCAGTCCAAAGGAATACTTTGTTCTGACAGCAAATTATAAGGGTGGCAGCATCACGGTATTCTCACAGGATAAGAAAGGAAAGTTGCAACGTGATACAAAAATAATTCGTTTTGCTGGAAATGGGCCGAATAAAAAAAGGCAGGAACAATCGCATCTGCATTGCGTGACCTTTACACCTGATGGCAAATTCCTTCTTGCTACCGATTTGGGAACAGATTGTATCTATCTGTTTCCGATAGGCAAACGACCGGAAGCAGGTAAGGCTCATTCTCTGTTGGATGAATCAAGAGTAGTCCGCATACAGATGGATTCCGGCTCAGGACCTCGACATATATGTTTTCACCCGAATGGCAGATTTGCTTATCTCATCAGTGAACTCTCGGGTAAAATAACTGTATTCTCCTATAATGAAGGCAAGTTGGAACGTTTACAAACAATTGTCTGCGACCCTTTCGTTGCAGAGGGAAATGCAGATATCCATGTTTCATCCGATGGCAAATTCCTCTATGCTTCCAAGCACTTGAAAGAAGATGGCATAATTGTTTATTCCATTGATTCCCAAAAAGGAACATTGGTTCAAATAGGATTTCAGCCAACAGGTCTTTATCCGCGAAGTTTTGCCATCTCTCCGGATGGTTGCTATTTGGCAGTGGTTTGCAGGGATGCCAACTGCATACAGATATTCGAAAGAAACCGAAATACGGGGTTACTGAAGAATACGGGAAAAAATATCCGACTGGAAAGACCGGCGTTTGTCAAGTTCTTATAAATTCATCACTAAACAGAAAGCAATATGAACAAGTTAATTACAACCATCGCCTGCCTGATATGCTGTATCGTTTATACGCAGGCACAAAACAAGGACAATATGTTAAGCAAGAAAGAACAAAGTATTGCCGCCATCAGTATGTATGCCGCACGTGGCAATCAGGACAGCCTCAAAGTGATCCTTGCCAGAGGACTTGACTGTGGGCTGACCGTGAGCGAAGAAAAAGAAGTACTTACCCAGCTCTATGCCTATTGCGGCTTTCCACGCAGCATGGGTGCATTGGTTACGCTGATGAATCTCACCAAAGAGCGTGCAGCACAAGGCATAAAGGATGAAGCCGGACGGGAGCCTTCTCCGGTAAAGAGTTCGGATATGTTTGTTGTCGGTGGACAAAACCAGCTGAAACTGTTCGGTCGTCCGGCACTAGGAGAAGTGCTGACATTTGCTCCGGCATTGGACCAATTTCTGAAAGCTCATCTGTTCGGTGACATATTCAGCCGTGACAATCTCGACTGGCGTACCCGTGAACTGTCTACTGTGGCTGCCTTGTCGGTGTTGGACGGCGTGAAGAATGAGTTGAATACTCACATTGCCCATGCCAAGCACAACGGCGTGACACAGGCTCAGATAGACGAAGTACTTATCATGGCGGCACGCTGTCGGAACGGAATGGTGCTTTCTGAATCCGATGAACCGGCAAAGACTTTTCAAACAGATCCGACAATTACTGTCCGTAAGGTCTTTTATAAAAACAGGTATGATATCATGCTTTGCGCCGAAATGTACCTCCCGAAGGATTTCAATGAAGCGCAACACTATGCAGCCCTCATCATCGGACACCCGTTCGGGGCTGTGAAAGAACAGTGTAGCGGACTCTATGCACAGGAAATGGCACGGCGAGGCTACGTGACTCTGGCTTTTGATGCTTCCTATCAAGGCGAAAGTGGAGGAGAACCGCGTCACACGGTATCGCCCGACGCATTGGTGGAAGACTTCAGTGCTTCTGTAGACTGGCTCGGACTACAACCGTTTATTGACCGCAACCGTATCGGTGTGATTGGCATCTGCGGAAGCGGCGGGTTCTCTGTCTGTGCGGCTTCTCTCGACCCCCGCATCAAGGCATTGGCAACCGTGAGCATGTATGATATGGGGCGTGCCACCCGTAACGGTTTGGGGGATTCGATGACGGATGAACAAAGACGCAAACTGTTGGATGAAGTTGCCGAACAACGTTGGAAGGAAGCAGAAACGGGAGAAGCACGTATCCGCTTTGGCACACCGGAGAAACTGCTGGGAAATGCCAATGCCGTGCAGAAGGAGTTTTTCGATTACTATCGCAACCCCTTGCGTGGCTATCATCCGCGCTATCAAGGTATACGCTTTACCAGTCAGGCGGCATTGATGAACTTCTATCCGTTTGCCATGATTAAAGAGATTTCACCACGCCCCGTGCTATTCATTGCAGGCGAGCATGCACATTCGCGCTATTTCAGTGAGGATGCCTATCAAGAAGCCAGCGAACCGAAAGAACTGTATATCGTTCCCGGAGCCAATCATGTAGACTTGTATGACCCGGATGGATAAGATACCGTTCGAAAAAATTTCGGAATTCTTCTGGTATGCTTTGCGGTAATTCAGATGAAAATGGTAATGCTATCCGTGATTATGATACAGCAAAGCGAATACGCAGGAGGGTAACTTTGCAACAGAAACAATTTAAAGATTATAGTATTTGCAACCAGTTATTACTCAATATTTTGTGAGTTATAAGTCAGAAATATGGGCATAACCTTTAGGGGTACATTCTAAAAGGTGAAGATTTAACATTTTTATTATTTCTTAACACTCAAAGAGCGGTGGTAGAGGGTATTTTCCCTCTTTTCGGTACTTTATTGATGGTTCGATGTTCCCATCTTTCCACATTGCTTGGCTCGTTCGCACAAGCCACTACAAAGGTACTACAATTTCCAATAAAGGCAAGAGGACAGCAATTCAAATCTATTATTTTTGAGGGAGTGAAATCTGCCGCTTGCCAAATTTCTCTCTGTCGAAAATAATAGTCCTCTGAAAAGAATGAAAACAGCATTGATAAAATTGCCTTATTAAGGGGGGGCTATGCTGTTTTATGCTATTATTTCGTCAGTCGTTTATCTCCGTTGCCGGATGCAGTTTCCAGCAAAGCCGATGAATAAGAAAAGGTTTTGGAGCTGTTTACTCTCCAACGGAGGACGAAACTGCTCCAAATGGTTTACCGCTTGAACTTTTCGTTTTCTAAAAGAGGTTTGGCAACCTTTGCATCCGACAAAAGGAGATAAATGACCAGATATATAACAGTAGTATTACATTAAGGTAAAGAACAACCATGGTATAGTATTATTGCAATTTAACTATTTAAAGTTTGTTTATAATCAAATCATTTAAAGATTTTTGTCCTTCTATGATTTTTTGTATTTGATAAATGTCGTAATTAAATAAAAAATATCACGCATAATGACTTTTTCTTTTTTCTAAATTTCTTCAAATGACAAATTATTGTTACCTTTGTAATGTAATGTAGTTAATGGTTGCGCTTATAAAGTCCTTGGAAAGGATTTATGTATAAAAGAGGTAGATGTTTACTCTGTTCTTGCTTGGATTATCAGCATCACTGATATGAAATAACAAAAAAAATATACAATGGCTAAGCGGACGGACAGGCAGGGAAATAGTACAGATTCCCAATCCCCTCTTTATAATACATTGCGTATAAGATTTATTAACTGTCTGGTCTGGGGAATCTACAGAGATTTAACGAATCAAGATGGGAAGAGTCAGTCTTTGTCTTGTCATAATGTTCTTCATCTGTAGTGCTCAAAAAATTGATGCACAAGTACAGAATATCAGAGAGAAACAAGATACCATTTCGGCGACTAAATCATTAGAGCATATCAGGCCCGAGTATATCAAGAAGGGACCATTGAATAATGCTTTGGATGTATTGAGTGGTCAGTCTGCCGGTGTGAACGTCACCACTAATGGGACTGACAGGCTCGCTATGCTGAATAGTATCCGTGTGCGTGGTACCACATCCATTATGGGTGGCAATGACCCGTTAGTAATTATTGACGGAGTGACATCTGACATCGCTACGCTATCTACCATATATCCCGCAGACATCGAGAGTTTCACTATTTTGAAGAATGCTACCGAAACGGCAATGTACGGTTCCCGTGGTGCTTCAGGTGTAATTGAGATTAAGACCAAGAAAGGAACGGGGCGAGGTTTCGAAATATCATATGATGGCAACTACGGATTCGAGTCAATGTATAAACATCTGCAAATGCTCAACGGCCCGGAGTATATAGCTACAGCAGAGGCACTTGGATTAGATTACAATAATGGTGGCTACAACACCAATTTTCACGATGTAATTACTCGTACGGGCTTGATACATCAGCATCACTTGGCTTTTAGCGGTGGTTCGGAAAACTCAAACTATCGAGCATCGTTCGGTTTTATGGATCATAATACAATTGTCAAAGTTAACGATTACCGAAATTTAGTGGTAAAACTTGATGCTACACAAAAGGCTTTCGATGGTCGCTTAGTTGGCGATTTTGGTGTATATGGCTACTCGTCAAAGATACACGACATTTTCGATACACGAATGCTGTTTTACTCGACAGCTGCACAGAATCCTACATATCCAGCAGGAACTGATGTTAATGGCAACTGGGTGAAGAACTCGGCTGCATCACACATCAACCACCCCGGAGCACTCCTCTATGAGAAAAATGACTCCGAAGAACGGAATTTCAATACACATTTGGGGCTGAAATTTAATATCCTTGACAATTTGATATTGTCGGCTTTCGGCTCTTATTCATATTCATCTACGGGAAATGCTCAATTTTGTCCTACATGGGTGTGGGCGCAAGGCAATGTTTATCGTGGAGAGTTCAAGGGTGAAGACTACTTTACAAATGTGTCCCTCTCATATAACAATGCTTGGGGAGACTCACACCTTGATGCTGTTGTTGGCGCAGAATATCTTAAACAGGTAAGGACTGGTTTATGGGTGCAGGCAAAAGGAATAACAACAAATGATTTCTCCTATAATAACATCGGAGCAACATCATCGCGTCCTTTCGGTGGTACGAGCAGTAGCTATGAAGACCCGTCACTTGCTTCAATAATGGGTAGTGTCACATATAGTTACAAGGATAGATATTCTATTGCGGCAGCACTCCGTGGAGATGGCTCTTCAATGGTAAGCGATAACAATACTTTCGGATTCTTCCCATCAGTATCACTGGGTTGGGATGTAAAAAAAGAAGGCTTCCTCTCTGATACTGACTTTATAACAATGTTGAAACTAAGAACCGGATATGGTCGGTCAGGAAATCTTGGAGGTATAACATCCTATACAACACTTAATACCGTAAAGGAGAATGGTATCGTATCCATCAACGGTGCACCTACCGTAACAATGGGAAGTATACGCAACACGAATCCGGACCTTAAGTGGGAGACTCGTTCAACATTTAATATCGGTTTTGACTTAGGTATATGGGATAATCGGTTGATGCTTACCTCGGAATTATATTACTCAAAGACAACGGATATGCTCTATGAGTATGATGTTCCCGTTCCGACCTTTGCGTTCGATAAACTGATGGCAAATATCGGCTCGATGTCTAACCAGGGTGTCGAACTAGGAATCTCGGTAGTTCCCATTCAACGAAAGGATATGGAGATGAATATCAACTTCAATATGTCCTACCAGAAGAATAAGTTACTTTCGCTTAGTGGAGAGTATAATGGTATGCATATGACAGCTTCAGATATTACTCCGATTGGCTCGCTTTATGGTGCAGGTCAGAACGGTGGAGACAATAATGTAGTATATCAGATTGTAGGTCAGCCATTGGGGGTATTCTATCTACCTCACTGCAAAGGGCTTAAAGAAAATGAACTTGGTGGCTACAGTTACGATATTGAAGATTTGAATGATGATGGCGAGATTGATTTTAGCGATGGCGGAGACAGGTATATAGCAGGTCAGGCAACCCCCAAGGTAACTATTGGATCAAACATCAGTTTCCGTTACAAGTCCTTTGATATTGCCATGCAGATAAATGGTGCTTTCGGTCATAAGATATTCAATGGCACGGGCTTGGCTTATACCAATATGTCTATATTCCCTGACTACAATGTATTGAAGGGTGCTCCTGAAAAAAATATTATTGATCAGAATGTTTCAGACTATTGGTTGGAAAAAGGTGACTATGTAAATATTGAACATATTACCATAGGCTACAATATTCCAATGAAATCCAAGGCTGTGAAGTCATTGCGTCTTTCGGCAGGCATTAGCAACCTTGCAACAATCACAGGCTATAGCGGTCTTACTCCAATGATAAACAGTTATGTAGTAAGCAACACTTTAGGCATTGACGACAAACGCACCTATCCTTTATATCGTACCTATTCGTTAGGTCTTAGTATTCAATTCTAACCGCTTACAGTTATGAAAAGATATATAAACATATTGATGGTTGCTTTGGCAACGATGATGACCTCTTGTCTTACTGAAGACCCTAGAGATCAACTTTATGAAGAAGACATTTACAACAATGCCAACAACATATATATTAATGCAGTGGCTGTGCTCTACAATTACATTGGTGGCAGTGCAGACAGTGAGGGTTTACAGGGGACCTGTCGTGGGATTTATGACTATAACACACTTACTACAGACGAAGCCATGATACCTATTCGTGGTGGCGACTGGTACGATGGAGGTTTGTGGACGAATATGTATCAGCATAAGTGGAGTCCTAATGATTTACCACTCTACAATACTTGGAAATACCTCTACAAGGTTGTTGTGTTATCGAACAAATCTCTGCATATCATCGATAAGTATAGCCATAACCTATCTGAGGAGCAGAGAGTGGCCTACGAAGCTGAGGTGCGAGCTCTGAGAGCACTTTTCTACTACTACATTATGGATATGTATGGCAGAGTGCCCATCGTAACATCCTATGAACAACCGCAGGATGAAGTTGTGCAGAGCGAGCGTAGCGAGGTTTTCCGTTTTATCGTGAATGAGTTGCAGGAGGTTGCCGAGTTGTTGCCAAATGAGCGTAGTAATAAGATGGGTAACTACTATGGTCGTATAACAACACCTGTAGCTAATTTCCTTTTGGCTAAGTTGGCTCTTAATGCCGAGATATATTGTGATGATAATTGGACTGATGGCGTTCCACGGAACGGTAAAGAGATATTTTTCACCGTCGATGGTGAGAAACTCAACGCTTGGCAGACCTGTATCAAATATTGCAATAAACTTGCCGAGGTAGGTTATCGGTTGGAGGACGATTATAGCTATAATTTCTCTGTGCATAACGAGAACTCCAACGAAAACATATTCACCATTCCGTTGGATAAGAACCTCTATGCTGCGCAGTTCTGGTATCTCTTCCGATCACGACACTACAACCATGGCGGTGCGTTGGGTGGCTCATCGGAAAATGGTACCAGTGCCAATATCTCAACAGTCTTAGCCAACGGATACGGCACAGATGATGTAGATGCTCGCTTTGAAAAGAACTTCTATGCCGGCATCGTAGAGGTTGATGGAAAGCCTGTAATGATGGACAATGGACAGCAGTTGGAGTATTTCCCATTGGAGCTAAAGTTGAATCTTACGGGAAGTTCCTATGTCAAGACAGCTGGTGCTCGTATGGCAAAATATGAGGTTGATAGGACCTCACATTCCGACGGTAGACAACCGGATAACGACATCGTGCTATTCCGCTATGCCGATGCTCTCCTGATGAAGTCCGAGGCAAAGGTACGTAATGGTGAGGATGGCTCGTTGGAGTTGAACGAAGTCCGAGGTCGTGTTGGTATGCCATATCGAGAAGCTACGCTTGAGAACATATTGAAAGAGCGTTTGTTGGAGTTAGTATGGGAAGGCTGGCGACGACAAGATATGGTGCGTTTTGGAGTTTATCACAAATCATACGATCAGCGAGTCCAACTGGCTGATGAGAAAAATGGGTATACCACAGTTTTTCCTATTCCACAAAAAAGTATAGACTTGAACCCAAAATTGAAACAAAATGTTGGATATAAATAACTTTAGCCTATGAGTATTCAATTTGACATTGCAAAACAGATTATAGCTGAAACATGCCCTAATCGCAAACTTAAGTTGGAGAATATTCGCCTTTTTGCAGATATTATTTAGCCTAAGAAATATCAAAAAGGTGATATCTGTAATTGCCTATTTTATATAGAAAAGGGATTTATTAGACAGCACTACCTAAAGCATGATAAGGATGTGATAGAACATTTAGCATGTGAAAAAGATGTTGTCTGGTGTATTGACAGCTATTTTAACCGAGAGCCAACACATCTTATGATGGATGCTGTAGAAAACAGTGTTTTATGGGAAATTCCGCGTGATATAATGGAAGAACTTTCTGATGCTAATGGTGATATAGCTTATCTATATCGGAGTTTTTTTGAAAATTCCTTAATGTTATCACAATTAAAGGCTGACATTTTACGTTTCGAATCAGCAAATGACAGATACGCTAGATTACAGCAACATTTTCCTGAAATAACTAGAAGAGCACCTTTGACAATGATTGCTTCATATCTTCAGATGACATTGGAAACATTAAGCAGAGTACGTGCATCAATAGCTAATGCTGAGAGCAAATAAAGCAAACTAACTATTAGGACTTAACTAACATCAAAAACAGGTCAGGATATAGCGTCCTGACCTGTTTCTTTAATAAACTTAAAAGCTATGGATTAATGAGATGTTAGTCATCGTCATCATCATCGAATTCATCCTCATCGTCGTCATCATCATATTCTATTGCTTCACTTTCTTCAATAATGTTACTAAAAGCTCCTGTTAAATCAAAATGATAGTTCTTTTTATTGTTAAAAAATTCATACGTGATAGAGCCGAAAGTATTCATAATATGTAACTGATGTTTATGACTCACTCATCTTATTCGAAAAATAAGGACAAACTAAAAAGTGTATGTTTACTATATTGTATTTAGAATGCCATAACAACCAAAAATAACAAGAAACATCCAATCATAAATCTTTAATTGTCAGCATGTTCTAAAAATTAACACTTTTCGACTGCTTTTTGATGCTTCCCAAATTTCCACATATTTTTGAGACGTATTTCTGACGTGGAGAATTTGCG
>OCAH01000523.1_pt1 | contig 11860 bp, 5 predicted proteins | sample 1477131 | NCBI WGS metagenome assembly OCAH01 (sample SAMEA2580291, study PRJEB22360) | human gut metagenome | biome: human gut; feature: human-associated habitat; material: faeces | place: Denmark | collected 2008/2010
ATCGGTTTCGGGATCGTCCAGCGTTTGGGCAGGCCGCCGCCAGTGGATACGTCGGGAGCGTTGAGGCTGATGTCATGGGATGACGAATATGAGGTGAGCAGGATCTCGCCCAACGCTTCGTCGAAGGGATTGTCAAAGAAGTTGATGTCTTTCCATTCGACCGGATCGTTCTCGCGCCTGACCCAGTATTGGTCCGACAGGCTCAGTCCGTAGGTCCGGTCGAGCAGTTCTCCGGTAGACGCCGCGCCGAGGGATTCGAGTACACGGCGGATACCATCGCGCGTGGAGGGAATGGCACGGGACTTCCACCATTCGTCGATTCTTTTGGCGTACAGCGCGCTCTTGCCGTGCATAGTGAATTCCAAAGGCAGTCGCATGGGATCGAGGATCTCGCCCGAGGAGCACGCGTGGCCGGACTCGGGATCGTATTCGAACGCAAGGACCGGATGGTTCCCGCACATGATTAATTTGCGTGGCATGCTTCCGGCTCCCTTCATACTCCGTATTGAAATTAGTTCATTGTAGCTGTAAACCACGGTAGCGCCCACGATAATGCCCATAAAGGCGCTTTCCCCTCAATCATGAAGGATACTATCTTCCATCATCACGATCCCACTCCTCCAGCAGGTAATAATTACGTACGAGTGTTTCCTGGTCCGGGTTGCTCATCTCTCTTGTAGCGCCATCAAGCTCATCGTATAGAGATTGCTTGATATCGTTTCAATCATAAAGATAATGTTCTTTCGGTTTCATGGAAATTCTGCAAAAAACGGGAACAGGGTCGGATGATTCCCGTCCCTGTTTCCGTCTCGGTTTTTTTAGGATGATGTCACTCGCCCGGCTGGGTTTGCCCGGACTGTGCCGGAGTCTGTTGCGCGGCTTGTGCCTGCTGGTTGGCGAGCATCTGCTGTTGGATGAGCACACTGTTGGTCTGCGCGGTGTACTATTGGCGGATGATGGCGGCGGATCTGAGTTTCTCGAAGTCCCGCCGGCTCATGTGTCGTTTCGCCCGGGTCCAGAATTCTCTGAGCTCCCTGCCATCGGATGCCTTACGTCGGTTTCCGCTTATTTCGTTTGTTCTCATGGTTCAAGTCCTGGATTGTCCGGTCCGCCGGCCGTCGCGTCCTGGTCGATGGCCGGGTCCGGCATCGGAACATTCGATTGGATGCTTGGGAATTCCAGAAGTTCCCGTTTCGGAACGGGAGTCTCCTCCGAATCGATGCCGAGCCGGTAGATTCGTTCGAATCTCTTGCCCAGATAGGTGCCGTCCGTCGTCTCTTCCAAAACGGTGCAGTGCAGTAGGTCCGGGAGGAACACCTCGCTTTCGTTGGACACGTCTCCCCTGCTGCCGACCAACGGCACTCCGTGGGAGGCGCCTTCGATGATGAGCAGGATTCCCCCGCCTCCGAGCCAATGCGGGGTGGTGACCGTCGTGGACAGGCCCGGTCCCATGGTCACGTGGTCTCCCACGTTGAAATCCATCAGGGCGAGATAGTCGTTCGTTTCCGGGGTGTCATGGTCCTTGCAGCTTCCCGTGGCGAGTGTGCGCAGCAGTCTCAACCGTGGGTCGAGCTGTCGGACCTGATGCTGCCGGTATGCCTCCTCGGCGGCTTTCCTGCCCCATGGGGTGGGTGGCAGCATGCCTTGGGGATTGTCTTGCGGAACGAGACGCATGTATGACATCCCATCGGTCACTCCGGCTTGTTTCCTGACGCTTTCCCTGTACTTCGGATCGGTGTCCAGGGATTGTTCGACCAGGTCGAGTATCAGTTCCAGGGAGTTGGTGGAGGTTGCTTTGTCGGCGATGATGTTGACGTCCTCGAACAGCCGTTCCGTGAGACGGTTCAGATCGTATCTGTCACGCGACATCGACGTTCGTTCGTCTTCGATTTCCGCATGCAGCCGGTTATGCCTGCGCATCTTCATGAAGGACCATGGATGTTCCGGCGTCTCCGACCGCATTTCCTCTTCCAGGTCCTTGATCGTCCGGTCTTGTTCGGCCAGACGGTCGGATAAGTCTTTGATGGTTTCTATCCGTGATTGGATTTCCTCGGCTTCGGCCATTTTGGATGGAAATACCTTTCTGTTCGTTCCATCCGGTTCACGTGCGGGCATGCCGATATCGGAAAAGGACCGGAAGGGATTGGCTCCCTTTCCGGTCCTTCTTCTCTGGATGTCGGTCAAACGGACGTCACATGCACAGTCCCGACATGCCTGTGCCACCGTTGCACGGATCGACGCATGGATCGGGCATCGGAACATCGGTCGTCTCCACTGTCGCGGGGAAAGAGTCCGACCCGGATGGGCCGGATTCCACGGCCGCGCGCGCGACCTGGGGTTCCTGCGACTTGTCGAAGTGGAACGAGGCTTCGGCGAGATCGGCCTGTCCGTCCTCTTCGGCCGGCGTCGGGCCCTTTCCGTGTTTGATTTCCAGGTTCATTTTTGCGATCTGGTCGGTGAGGTCGTCGTACTCCTTCTGGCCTTCCCATGGCTGGTTCAACGCGTTCCACGCGCTTTCCAGGCTGGCTTTCGCATTGCCGAGTTTGACGCCGAGGCTTTGCGCGGTGTTGGTGTTGTTGGAGATGATTCGGTCGAGCTGTCTGATGACGCTGTCGGCGCTGTTGTTGATGTCCGGCGCGCTGGTGCCGGCCCAATGCTCATGCTCGCCTTCAATCCCACGAACGAGTCTTTCGAGATTGTCCACGGTCGGCTGCAGTTGCATGTCGATTTTGAACCGGATTGATCTCTGCTGGTCGGCGTGGGCGCGTTTGAGCAGTTTCATCTGGGTGAGCTGGTTCTCGAGTTCCATACGTTTGGCGATGTTCGGGTCTCCTGTGGCGATGGCCTTCATGTCTGCGAGGCTGAGCACCGTGGCGTCCACGTCGGACGCTTCGCGTGATGGCGAGCCGGAGCTCATGATCTGGCTGATGAACCGGGCCTTGCGCTCGACCGTCTGGAACATGTAGCTGTCGAATGTGCCGACGGTGACGTACCGGTAGTCCTGCACGTTGTCGAACATGTTGCCCTGCCGGCGGACACGGCCCTGGCGTTGTTCGAGTTCGGCGGGCTTCCATGGACAGTCGAGGTCGTGGATGGCGAAGAGCCTGTCCTGCACGTTCGTACCGGTGCCCAGGGTGCCGGTCGAACCGATGAGCACGCGCACCTCGCCCTTGCGGACCTTTTCGAACAGGGCCTGTTTCCTCTGCGGATCCTTTTCCTGCGCGGCGAACATGATCTCGTCTGCCGGAATTCCCAGGTCGACGAGCCGCCGTTTCAGATCGGATTGGATGTTCCACTTGCCGGACGCCGTGGTCGACGAGTCGCAGAACACGAGCTGTGTGGCCTTCTCCTCGGCATGCTCCCGCCAGATCTCGTGGATCTTCTCGGCGCAGACCTGCACCTTGCCGCCTTCCATGGGTTGGATGTCCGGATCGGACACGTCGAGCAGTTTCGGATCGAGACTGACTTTCCTGCCGTCGTTCGTGATGTTGAGCATGTTATCGTCCGACGGGTCAACGGCTCCGTCGCGCACCAGTTCGGCCCGTTCCACCAGCGCGTCGACGGCCTGTTTCTGCGCTTCGGTGGCTTCGACCGCGACGGACACCACCTCGCAGTCCGGCACGTCGAGGTCGAGCTGGTCGGCGGTCAGCAGGTCCGCGTAGTCGTGGAACGTGCTCATCAGCTCGGGAAGGTTATGGAATTTCGCGAACCGTTGCTTGATCTGGTATCCGCTGCCTTCCGGCTTGACTTCGACGCTTTCGACGATGCTGCCGTACGTGTTGGCCCAGCTGGTGAACGCCTCCACGCCCTGCGCCTTGAGCAGGTCGGGAGCGAGGTAGCGTTGCATGTTGTACAACTCGGCCATGGAGTTGGATACCGGCGTGCCGGTCGCGAACACGATGTTGCTTCCATGTCCTGCCTCGCGCAGGTACTCGCACTTGTCGAACAGGTCCTCGCATTTCTGCGCGGCCGCGACGTCCACGCCGGGCACGCTGATCGTGGTGGCGATGGCGAGGTTCTTGTATTGGTGGGCTTCGTCGACGAACAGCATGTCCACGCCGAGGTCCTCGAAGTCGATCCACTCCTTGCTTTCCCCGCTGTCGCGCAGCGCCTGGAGTTTGCCGTCGACGCGCATGCGGTCCTTCTCGGCCTGTTTGACGGTTTTGCCGAGGTTCTTCTCCATTTTGCCGATCTCGTCCTTCAGCTTCTTCGCGGAGAAGTCGTTGCCGTCCGACTTCGCGGTCTCGATGCTGTCGAGCATCTCCGCCTTACGCCGTTCGAAATACTTCTCACGGCGTTCGGGACTGACGTGCATGCGTTGGAACGTGTCCTGCCGGACGATGACCGCGTCCCAGTCGCCGGCGGCGACTTTGGCCCAGAAGCGTGCCGCGCCCTTGCCGGTGCCGTCGGCCTCCGTCATGGACAGGATGTTCGCGTCCGGGTAGAGCGTCAGATAGTCCTTCGCCCATTGTTCGGTCAGATGGTTCGGTACGACGATCATCGGCTTGGTGGCCCGGCCGAGTCGTTTCGCCTCGTGGCAGGCGGCCACGCCGGTGAAGGTCTTGCCCGCTCCCACGACGTGCGCGACGAGTGTGCCCTCCTCGGATTGCAGGATCCTCGCGACGGCCTTGCGCTGGTGAGGATACAGGTCGATGTCGGCGCTGATGCCGGGGAATGTGAGATAGGAGCCGTCGTATTCGCGCGGGTGGATGCGGTTGAACCGTTCGTTGTACACGTTCTCCAGCATGCGGGTGCGGTCCGGGTCGGTCCACACCCATTCCGCGAACGCCTGTTCGACGGTGTGGCGCTTCTGGTACAGCAGCGCGGTGGCCTGCGGGTCGCGGATCCTTCTCTTCCCGGTCGGGTCGTTCGGGTCGGGTTTGGTGAGGTTGCTGGTGGTCGCGTTGAGCGCTCCGGACACGACCTCGAACGGGTTGCGTCCCGCTCCGGTGCCCAGACCGTATTTCCGGATGGTTTCCTCGTCGAGTTTCGATCCGAGCGACGCGTTGACCTGCCAGTTGCCGGTCGTCTCGTCATGGCTGACCGTAAGGCTCCGCATGCCGCCGTCGGTGATGTTGGGCTGTTGACCGAGGTTGAACGTGTCGATCATGAAGTCGCGGATCACTCCGGTCGGGATCCACGCCGAGCCGAGTTTCGCGGTGATGTCGTCGTGGGTGAGTCGCGCGGGCAGCGATCGCGCGAGTCGTTCGTGCAGGGATTGCAGGTTCTTCAACCGGTCCATGTCGGCCGGTTCGGCCAGATGGGAGTCCATCCATGCGTTCCGGCGGCTTCTCCACTGTTCCAGGCCTTCCATGTCGACCATCTCGTCCAATGGTTTGAACGTCTTCTGGTTCCATGAATTGTAGCGTCCGTACCGTTTCTCGATGGTCGGATGGTCCAACCGGTCCACGTCCATCGCGTACAGGTATTCGCAGGTTTCCGGATGGGCGCGCAGGTCCTTGGCCAAGGCGAGGAAATCGCACTTGGTTTCCTTGTAGTAGCCGTGGTCCTCCACCTCCCACAGGCTTGGATCGGTGATTTTCCTTAACGCGTCGCATGCCGGACCTCGTTTGAAGCTGCCGGCGTTGAGGATCGTGGCGATGACCTTGTCGTCGATGGCCTCGGGATCGGCCGAAACGGCCTTGTACAGCATGCGCATGGCACTGTTGGACGATCCCTCGTCATCGCTTGACCAGCCGTTGTCGAAAACCACATCGAACAGGTCGTTGCCCGTGGGTTGTCGCGCGTCCCAATTTTCCCCGAGCAGGTCGACTCCGGGTTTGCAGTCATCCAGGAACATGGCGGCGAAGGCCCTCTGCTGGCCGTGTCCGTGTTCTTTGAGCACGTTGGAGAACCAGGGGGCTTCGACCACGGACTTGTTCGCGTGGATCGGGTCGGTGGCGCTCTGCCATGCCCCGGTTTGGGTGAGTTCCGTCCGGCATCGTTCGACGGACACGGGTGGCATCGCGTCTCCGAGCCCGTTGTCGGCGAGCCATTCCCTCACGCGCGCCCGTTCGGGCTGGTCGACCAGGTCCCGGAGCAGTCCGTCGACGTGGTCGAGTTTTCCTCCCACGTCGCCGGACAGGTATTCGTCCGCGGGCAACGGCATCCCGGTGTCCGGATCCATAACGATGAGGTCGCCGAGTTTTTCAATGGTTTCGATGTCGTCCCGGGTGTCGAGCAGTCGTCCGATGAGGTCGAGATCCACATGTCCCACACGGTCGAGGCTGACGGCCATCGCGTCGACGGGTTCATCCACGTGTTCGGGCATCGGAGGCACCGGCGTGACGACCCTTTTGGATAGCATGTCTCCTTTGGCTTCGAACCCGTTGGGGCCGATCTTCTCCAAACTGTAGAGCTGGTTGAGGCTCGGATCGGAGTTGTTCGGGTCGAACACGCGCAGGTTCTCTTTGGAATTGAGCCTGCCGTAGGATGCGACGAACCGGTCGTACTCCCCATCGAGGTCCCTGATGCCTTGGTCCACGGCGGTGTCGGTGGCGTCCGGGTCTCGTTCGATGGCGAGCAGGCGTTCCGTCCGGTCGCGTAGGCGCAGCATGGCGGCCATGCGCGCGTCCCCGCCCTTTTTGACGCGGGAGTGCGCGGGAACGAGCTGTCCGTCCATGTCGCCGTACCAGATGTGGTCGTTGCCGTCGACCGTGTACCGCATGGCCTTTTGCACGGTCCTGTCGGGAGCGACGATCGGCTCGTTGACGCGTTCGCCGAGTCCGTCGTGCAGGTCAATGCCGTACTCTTCGAGCTGGCTGGTGAGGATGCGTTCGACCTGTCCGCCCAATTGGGTGATGTCGCTGGTTCCGGTGACGTCGATCTGCGGGCCGAATGGTCCCGAGCCGATGGTCATGGTTCCGGCGACGTATTCGGGATGGTCGACGAACAGTCTGTTGGCGGTGACGCCGTCCCGGAATTCGGTGGTGTCCTCCCATTCGGCGGCCGTGTCGGCCAACGGCTCGTCGCGTTTGCGCAGGATCAGGATGTCGGAGACCACTTCGGTGCCGGCCTGTCTGCCGAACGTCTCCCTGGGCAGACGGCATGCGGCGACGAGTTCGGCCCTGCGGGAGAGTTCGCGGCGCATGTTCGACGTGTTCTTGTCGAGCGTGTACCGGCTGGTGAGCACGGCGACGAGGCCGCCGGGGCGGACCGTGTCGAGACTGTGCCGGATGAACCAGTCGTGGATGACGGTGCCGTCGATCCTGATCGCGTCGCTGTATGGCACGTTGCCTATCGCGAGGTCGAACGCGTCCGTGGGCAGGCCGGTCCGTTCCATCCTGTTGTTGATGATGTCGTCGTCCGGGCACAGGTAGCGTGCGATGCCGGCGCTGATCGGGTCGGCCTCGATGCCGGTGAACGCGTAGGAGGATCCGGCCGGAGTGCTGCGGATGAAGTTGCCGGTTCCGCAGCCGGGCTCCAGCACCATGTCCGGGTGCTTCGGATCCCGGCCGAAACCGGCCTTGCCGAGCGCCTGCCACATCGCGTCCGCGACGGGCCTTGGCGTGTAGAAGGCGGTGAGCGTGCTGCTGCGCGCGTCCGCGTATTCGGCGTCGGTGAGCAATTCGCTAAGACGCGTGTTGATTCCGCTCCATGCCGGATCGGCTCCATCCTCCTCGAACGCCTTCTGGGCGCCGCCCCATCCCGCGTACGCGGCGAGGGCGCGGATGTCGTCCTCGACCGGTTCGCGGCCGCTGTCGTCGAGGTCGCGCAGCACCTCGATGGCGTGCACGTTCGCACGCGCCCGTTCGAGACTGGATCCCGTGGCCTGCAGGTCCGGGTCGAGCAGACCGCGGTCGATGTGGGTCAGAGGGCTTCGATCACGTTCCTGATGGCGATCTCCTCGGCCTGATGCTCCGCCATCTTGAGTCCCTTGAGCCACGGATCCCAGTTGCCCGGCTTCTTGAGGTGTTGGTGCGTCTTGTCCCAATGGTTGACGTACTCGGTGATCGTCCGGCCGTAGTCCTTCTGGACCTGGTCCATGTAGGCGTCCAACGCCGGCATCCCCTGCCTCTTGAGCTCCTTGAGCTGTTCCGGCATGTGCTCCGCCATGAACAGGTACCTCATCTTCTTGATCCCGGTGTACGGGCAATGCGTGATGTTCGTCATTTCGGGTCGTCTCCTTCCTCGCATCGTTTTCTTCCGTTTCGTGGGAAGCACGCGAATTAGACACATTGTCTAATTTCGTTTCCCAATTATTTTGCCCCCCAATATGGGGATTGTCAATTTCTTCCGGCATGTCGAAGTCGAAGGCGAGCTGTTCGGCCTCGATGGTGGCCGCGACCACGGGCCGTGAAGTTTCCGGACCGTCCAAGACGTCCTCCACCTCGTCGCCATCGGACATTACCACGCCGGCGTCGGCCTCATCGCGTGCGATCCGGTCGAGATCATCGTCGGTGAACTGCTCGCGGACCTCCTGCCGAGTGCCGCCCTCCTGCATGACAATCTGGGCGGCGAGCTCCCGTTCAGGGGAACCGAAGTCGATATCCGGCTCATCGTCCACGTCTTCGGACCGCGTCGCATCCGCCACCGTCCTGTCCGGCGCGTATCCGTGCTCGCGCTCCGCGGCCAGTCGGGCCTCCCCGCTTTCCATGCCGTTCCGCAGGTTGAGATCGTACGAGTCGGCTATGTCCGCGATCGCTTCGGGTCCGGCTCCACGTCGGATGAGCTGGGCGACCTCGAACCGGCCTACCTTGATGCCGAACAGCTCGATCTTTTTGGCTATGAGCTCCGGCGTGGAAACCGTTCCGGCCTCCATACCGGAAGACGGCGCGTCCTCCGCGCGTTCCGGCTCCGACGCGTCCGTTCGCGCCGGCGTATCCGTGGATGATGCGGCGGCCGTCTCCGGCTCCTCGGCCATGTCCGCGGCATGTTCCGTCCGGTCGGCCATGGCCATGACCTCTTCGGCCGTCACCTGGTGGTTTCCGTCTTTCGTGACCATGGTGACGGGCAGTACGTCCAGCAGTCTGTCGATGTTCTCGCGGCGTCGTTCCCGGTCTTGTCCGGCTGCCCGTTCCGGCCGTCCTCCACTGGTTCCTCCGGCGTCGAGGATGTCCGAGACCTGTCGGGCGGCGTCGTCGGACAGCAGTTCCACCGTTCCTTCCGGCATGCCATGTCCGCCGGCCAGTGACGTGAAGACGATCTGCGGACCGTGGCCCGTCTCATGTCCGGGCTTCGTGCCGGCCGTTCCGGAAGTATCGGCGGCGGTCGTATCGGTCGTGTCCGTCGCCGTGTTGAAGGAGTCCCATGAGTCCGGACTGTCGAAGATGCCTTCGCGGAGACTCCTGAGTTCCGTTTCCGTGGCCTCCGGCCCCTCGTGGACCATGCCTTCATCGTCGAACCAGTCGAGCCGGTAGGCCATGGGCGTTCCGTTCGCGTCGCGTGCGGCCACCTCGTATCCGGCGAACTGGCTCGCGCCGTTCTCGCTGGTTCCCGCGTCCGTGTCGTGCGCGTCGATGTAGCCGATGACCGCATTCTCGAACGCCGCGTATTGGCCTGACAATGCGGCGTCAAGGGCTGTTCCCGTATTGTCGGACGGGGCTTTCATCTCCCGTTCGGCCTGGTCGATCCACTCCGTGGTGAACCATTCGGGACGGTCTTCCGGCCTGATTGTCCCGTCGATCTCGCGGAGTTTCGCGATCTGCGCGTCCACGCTGCCGGCCCATAGGTATTTCTCCGCATGTGATGGGCCGAGGAAATAGTCGACGTCGTCCTTGAGGCGTCCGAGCAGCCGCAGGTTGAACCCGTAGGTTCCGTCCGCTCCGGGAGATGCCGCCAGGGTCCGTTCCGCGTTGGATGCCGCGGCTTTCGGAAATCCCCGTCCGGCGAGGATGGTCCGTGCCTGGGTGTTGCCTTCCGACTGGGCGATGAGGCCAAGCATGTCCTTGCCGAGTTCCCCGGCGTATTCCGTCGCCGCCGTGTCGATGAGCGTGCGCCAGTTCTCATCATCGTCGTCGGGCATGCTGAGGATCATTCCCACGGGAGCGTGCTCCAGCATGGTTCTCGCGGCCTGTCGGACGACTTCCTGCCGGGACTGGTCGAGGCTGTATCTGCGGTTCATCGGATTGGTGTATGCCGTGAGAAGCCCGGGTGAGGTGATGACCCGTCTGATGGCTTCGGCTTCGCTGTCCATGTCGAATTCGCCTGTGCCGATCAGGGCGGAGACCACGTCCGGGTGGTTCTCCGTTTTGATCATGTCGTCCAGGTCCTTGCGGTCGAGCCTGCCGGATTCGACGGCGTTCTTCCTGGATGGCCACCAGTCGCGGCCGCTGAGACGGTGGAGCAGGTCGTCCGAGGCTTTCGTCAGCATGCTTGCCGCCAGTCGGCTGTCCGTCTGGTTCCAGCAGCACAGATCGATGGCGTTCTGGCTGAGTTTGCCTGATTCGACGAGCATCTGCAGCAGTCTCGTGTTGCTTTCGGTGCGGGCCATGTCCTCGAGCAGACGTGCCGGCGTGCCGGCATAGCGGATGACCGCCTGGCGGAGTTCCGGCAGTCCGCTGGCCGCGAGGGTTTCCAGATCGTCCTCGTCGAGGCTGGAAAGGTCCGCATCGTGGGTCATTTCCACGAGTTCGTCCAACGCGTTGTAGTCGCGGTTCCGCCATTGCGGGTCGAGCAGATGCCGTGCGATCTGCTGTGGGGTGGAATGTTCGCGTGCCCAACGCAGTTCGGCCCAATCGTCGGAACGGTAGAGTTCTTCGACCTGCCGGCTGGTGTTTTCGTCGATCATTGTGGCTGTTCCTTCCATTCGGCTCACCGCATGCCTTCCAATGTGGGGCGTGGCTTGTCGTCCGCCGTGTCGGCCGATGCCGGATTCGGGTACGGGAGCATGTCGGAGAGTTGTTTCGGTTTTTTGTTGCTTCCCATGTACGGTTCGTCCGGCAGGCTGTCGCCGTCGAACGCGCGCGCCCAGGGGTTCAGCGATGCGGGTGGACGCCACTCGTCCGTCGCCGGAGGCTCGGGTTCCTCCCTCCTTCGTGTTGGAATGGTTCTCGCCGTGTCGGGTGTGTTCAGTTCCTCGTCCGTTCCGGTCTTGTCGTCACGCATGATGTCCGTCTCCTTTCACATTCCGATCCCGGGTCCGGTGGCGGGCATGGCGCCTTGGTCGATGCCTGGATCCGGGTCCGGCAGGGCGTTCGCGTCCGGGAAGGCCGAAGCCCAGGGATCCCCGACCTGTGCCGGTTGGGTCTGGCTGACGGCATCCGGCATGGTGGTGGAGTGAGCGTCCGGCATGGATGCCCATGGGTCGTCGGCCGCCGTGGTGGAATACCGGTCCTCGATGGCCTGCAATAGGCTTCTGATGGCCGAGAAGCGGTTCGGTTCATGGCCGATGTATTCGGTGATGGGGCCTTCGGCCGGTTCCGTATGGTTCCATTTCTCTCCGGCGAGACGCCAGAGCCATTCGCCGTCCGATGCCACGATGCTGCCGAGGACCTGCCCGTCGGGCAGTTCCGCGTCGGCGCGTCTCGGACCGTTCGCCCAGGCCGGGCCGGACCGCAGTTCCACGTCCTCGATGGTGAAGTCCTTGCCGTCGATGCTGAGTCTTTTCACGTCTTCCATTGGTTGTTCCTTCGTTGGTTTTGTTTGGAGTTCCGGCATGTAGTCGATGGGATTGAGTTGGAATGAGGAGCACAGTTGCGCGAATGCCTCGAGGGTGACGGCCGAGCCTTTTTTGATGCGGGTGAACATCGCCGGGCTCACGCCTGCTTTTTCGGCCAATGCGGCCCAAGGCATGCCGGTTTTGTTCCGATACCGGTTGATGTCCTCGCGGAACCGTTCCATATCGATGGATGACATGGTTGGTTCTCACATTCCGATTCCGGGACCCATGGGACCGTTGCCGGAGTTCGGGTCGATGCCG
>OCAH01000527.1_pt1 | contig 11792 bp, 19 predicted proteins | sample 1477131 | NCBI WGS metagenome assembly OCAH01 (sample SAMEA2580291, study PRJEB22360) | human gut metagenome | biome: human gut; feature: human-associated habitat; material: faeces | place: Denmark | collected 2008/2010
TGGCAGATCAGGGGGGGCGGCCGCCGGTCAGCCCGCCGATGGCGGATAGCAGCGGCGTGTCCTCGCGGCTGACGGCGAACAGTTCGCCGACGTAGTTGGGGAGGTTGTAGGTGGTTCCCTGACCGGTGATTCCGGGCATGATGGTTCCTTTCGGATCGGTTGGTTAGTTCTTGTCCGCGAGCAGCATGCTCTTGAGCGCGATGGCCTTGGCGGCGTCGCCGTTCTTCTCGGCGGCGGCGATGAGCTCGTAGATGGTCTTGCTGCCGGATGCGGCCGGCCGCGTCCCCTCGCCCGGCACTGTGACGGCCGGGGTTTCCGCCGCGGGCTTGGCCGCGCCGCCGATGAGCTTGGCGACCTTCGCGGCGGATGCGTTGACGGCCTCTTCGTCCGCGCCGGTCACGAGGTCGGCGTATTCGGCGGGGATGCCGTGCGCCATGCATGCGTCGGACACGAGCTTGCCGTGTTCGAGCTGCGCGATGCGTGCGGCCTGCTTCTGGTTCTGCTCGGTGAGCTTCTGCGTCTCGGTCTTGCTGGCCTCTTCGGCTTCGTCGTAGAGCTTGGCCTTGCGGCGCAGCTCGGCGATGTCGCCATGCTTGGCCCGTTCCCTCGCCAGACGGCGTTCCACGAGCTCGTTCACCTCGTCTTGGGTGAACGTGCGCTGCGGCTCGTCCGAATACGCCGGCGCCTCGTCCTTGGTGGCTTCTCCCGCCTGTTCGGCGGTGTTCTCGGAGTCTCCGCCCGGCTCGCCTTCGGCGACGATCGTGCGGATGTGCTTCATCCATGACTTTCGAAACATGGTCGTTTCTCCTTGCCGGCTGTCCGGCCGTCGGTTGTTTGGTGTCCACGCAATGCGGTGCGAGTGCCGCCGCGATCCGGTTCCGGTCGCGGTAAATCTATGCGTTGTCGGTGTAGGCCCCCGGATTGAGCACGCGCATCCAGTGCGTCACCTGCGCGTCGGTGGCCCCGTAGCCGCCGGCCGCGTCCCACGCGGCCTTGTACCGCGAGTAGTAGAGGTCTGGGTCGTAGCCGGCGATGTGGGTGTCGTCCTTCTCCCATTCGGGCACGATCGAGCAGTCGCATTCGTCGTGCCAGTGGGCGAGCGCTCCGGCGGTTTCCTTGGAGTAGTAGACGAAGCCGCGCGAGCAGAGCATTTCGCACCACGCGCAGGTCTTCGCGCCGCTGGGGACTCTGGCCCATCTGGGTTTGAAGGGGTCGTGCTGGCAGTTGCGTGCGATGGTCTGGCGGCCGACGTATCTGATCCAGCGTTGCATCGCGCCCGTGAGGAAGTCGAACGCCTGCTGGGGGTTGCCGCTGATGATCATGGGGTAGGCCTTGGCGTCGATGCTGCCTTTGATGGCGTCGGGGCTGAAGCTGCCGTAGGTGAGGGCGTCGAACGCGGCTCCGGTGTTTTCGAGGCGGGTGGCTTCGTACCATTCGGCTGCGGCGGCTCCGGCGATGTCGCCGTATCTGGCGGCGAGCTGCGGGATCGCGTCGAGCAGCAGGTCGTGCTGCCATTCGGGCGTGAGCTCATTGAGCGTCGTCCACAGTTTGCGCATCTCCGCTATCGCCAGCCTGACCGCCTGCTGCTGCGTCAGGTTGAGCTGGTTGAGTTGTGTCCTGCTGACCATTCTCGGGTTCCTTCTGCGTCTGTTGCGAGGTGAGGGCGGCGAGCATCTGCGTGGCGGTGGCGGTGGCTTGGTTGCGGCGGTTTTCGGCGGGCAAAGACCTCGCTTCTCGGCGAGCAGGCGGGTGATCTGCTCGTCGGTGAAGCCGGCCTCCTCCAGGGCGACGCTGGTGTCGGCGAGCCACGGGAACGCGCCGATGAGCTTGACGATCGCGTCGCCGCTGTCGATCACGCTGGGCAGCGCCGGGGACCGCCATCTGGCGGTGATGCCGGCCATTTCGTCGGTGATGTCGGCGGTGCGGTCGCGGATCATGATGATGTCCTGTGCGATTCGGCGCAGGGCGGCTCCGTAGACGCGGTTGGCTGCGGCGCAGTCGATGACGAGGTCTTTTTCGGCTGCGTGCATGGCTTCGGCACTGGATGGGTTGTCGGTGACGACGCCGAGGCTGGAGACGGGCACGGAGGTTTCGCCGGCGAAGCGGCTGGCGAGTTCGCGCATCTGTTCGACGTGGGGCTGGACGCTTTGTTGGCTGATCTGCTGGACGGTGGGCACGTCGCCGTTGTCGTCGCGGCTGATGGCGTTGATGCGGCCGATGATGAATTCCCATACGGGTATCGGGTTGCCTTTGTCGTCAAGGAAGCTGTCTTTGTCGGCTCCGAGCAGCAGCAGTTGCGGTGCGCTGTAGAATTCGGCGCTGACTTCGGTGCGCATGACGGTGCGCACGGCGTCGTCGGTGATGCTCATGACGGGTCGGCTGATGATGCTGCGGCCGAATGGACGGTCGATGTCGGGGCGGTACGGCAGCGCCTCCATCGGCACGCGACCGAGGTTGTGACTCCATACGTTGTCCACGACCCATTTGCCGGCGAGCTTGAGCGTGGTCACTTCCTTCGGCGTGTAGATGCTGTACATCGTCGGCATGGCGTAGTCGTCCACGTCCTTGACGACGAGGCCGGCCTTGAGGCTGCGGGTGCGGAAGTTCCACAGGCCGGCCGACCATTGCGCCGAGTAGGGCATGACGATCACCGGCGGTTCGCCGGCGTTCGGGTCTCCTGGCGAGACCGTCATGAACGCGACCGAGTGGGTCATGCTGCTGCGGATCGCCTGGGGCAGTTCGAGGCCGAACTGGTTCGCGGACAACACGGCGTCGAGGTCGAAGGGGTCGTCGTTCGCGCTGGGACTGACGAAGCCGTCGAACATGCAGCGTTCGGCGTGGGCCGCAACGGCCTTGGCGGGCCATCCCACGACCTCCTCGATGTGGCGCATGGCTGGGGGGATGGGGGAGCCGCAGTGGTCGAGCCGGTGCTTGCCGTCCGCGTAGGCGCTGCGCAGCATGTTGCGGGCGCGTTTGCGGTTCCATACGGCGAACAGGGGAAACATGAGCCGTTCGGTCTCGGGGTCGAGGCCATCCACGCCGCTTGGCGGCGTGAACCATTGCGGTCCGCTGGAGAAGTCCGTGACCGGTGTGAGTCCGTTCATGCGAGTCGTACCATCCTTTGCTTGCGGTCGGGGTCGCGGCGGCTGGTCTTCTGGTTCCAGTAGGCGAGCGCTGCGGCTTCGAGGGGCATGACGTCGGTGTTTTGGTCGCCGGGCTCGTAGCCGTAGGCGTCGCCGAGCTTGCGGTGTTTGGCGTGGGCTGCGGCGTCGTTGAGGCCGGGTTGGTCGAAGTGGGTGAGCCTGTGGTCGTTGATGGCCTGTTCGAACATGCTTACGGCGTCGGCGACTTGGCGGCTGGTCGGGGTGACGATGACGCGGCTGGAGACGCCTTGGTCCTTGAGCATCTGGACGAGGGTGGGGGCTCCGACGCGGCCGTCGATGACGATGCCGACGGTTTTGCGCCATCGTTGTTCGAGGAAGTCGGCGAGCCACATGACGCCGTTGCGCATGCTGCGCACGTCGATGAGTTCGATGTGCGGTTTGAGGTCGCTGCCCTTGGGCGGGCGGACGCAGGCGACGAGGCTTGCGGTGGCTCCGTCGGGGCTGAATTTGACGGCGAAGCTGTTGCGGCCTTCCTGACATGGGTGGTCGGTCTTGCATGCGGCCCAGTCGTCGGGGTTGATCTCGGTGGCGTTGGATTGGGATTCGTCCCACCATCCGAGGCGTTCGCGGGCGAAGCCTTCGGGGGTGAATTTGGAGACTTCGCTTTCGATGACGGTTTCGACGAGTCGGATGCCGAGGCTGGGGTTGGCCTGCGCCCAGCGGGTGCGGTCGTGGATGTCGCCGATCTCTTCGACGCCCCATTCGTACCAGCATGTGCGTTTCGGCTTCACGGTGCGGGCGGTGCGGCGGATGCGTTCGAACACGGTGCCGGGCGAGCTTGGCGGGGTCGGGGTTCCGGCGTAGATGGTCTGGGGGTTGCCGCTGGGTGCGGACGAGGTGGCGGGCTGTATGGCCTCCATCTGTTCGTCGGTGAGTTCCTGCGCCTCGTCGCATACGAGGATGTCCACGGTGAAGCCTCGGCCCGAGCTTTTGGAGCGGGCGATGAATTCGATGCTGCCGCCGTTGGTCAGTACGATGGCTTCCTGTCCGTTCGTGTTCCTGATGTAGTCCACCGCCGCCGCGAGTTCGGGGTATTGGCGGGCGTTCTCGAAGTAGTTCTTCATTCTCAGGAAGTGCTTGCGGCAGGTCTTGACCTCGTGGGCGGTGTGCAGGATTTTCAGGCCGAGTATGGCGGTGTCGTACAGTTCGAGGAATTCGATGACGCCGTTCTTGCCGTTCTGGCGCGGCACGCTTACGCCGCAGTCCCCGGCGGCCCATCGGCCGTCCTTGAGGGTGCCCATCCATCCGTCGAGGATGAGCCGCTGCCACGGGTCGGGCGGCATGCCGTAGCCTTCGGCGAGTGCGGCGGCGTCGGGCCCGTAGCTGTCCGTGTGGCGGGGTGTGAGCTGGTAGCTAGGTTGCTGCCTTCCTTTGAGCCTTGCCGCCATTCCTGACCTCCAGTCTCAATTCGCGTGCGCGCCGGGCGCGTTCGAGCGGGTTGTCGCGCTGCATGGCCTTGGCGTCGCGGCGGATGAGCGCGGCGTCGCCGCCGTCGGCGAACAGTTGTTTGTTGAGCGCCCGTATCTCGGCGCTGGCCTGTTTCATGGTGGCGATCTGGGGCATGGCTTTGACGTCGCCCTGATCGTTGACGTAGGCGACGTGGGTGCCGTCGTCGGCGCTGATGTCGCGCATGCATTGGTCGAGGATCGCGTACCAGTTGACGAGGAGGGTGAGCGTGGGCACCGCAGCGGGCTCGATGTCGGACCCGGCGGTCAGTTCGTCCCATTTGCGGCTTTTGTAGGGGTCGGCGGCGATGAATTCGGGCTTGAGGTCGTCCATTGTCGCCTCCCTTTCGGGCATAAGAAAAGCCACCCCGTGGGGTGGCTTTCGATGAGGTCTTGCGGTTGGCCGCGTCAGGCGAACAGGCAGGCGTCGATGACGTCCTTGCCGCGCAGCTTGGCGATCCATTCGGCGGGGATGGAGTCGATGCCGTAGACGATGCCGGCGAGGCCTCCGGCGACCGCTGCGGTGGTGTCGGTGTCGGCGCCGAGGTTGACGGCCTTGAGCGCGCAACCTGCGTAGTCGTCGGTGGTGACGAGGCACCAGACGGCCGCCTTGAGCGTGTCGAGCACGTACCCGCCGGAACGGATCATGCCCTCGGGCTCGTCGGCGAGCGCCGTCTCGTAGCCGGCCTCCCCGATCGCGTCGAGCGGCGTGCGCCCGGCGGCGAGTTGGCGGGCGTAGTTGACGAGACGCGCGCATGCGCGGGTGCTGGTGGGGTTGGCGTGGGTGATGGCGCTGACCTGTTCGACCTGCGCTTCGGTGGCGCGGGTGAATGCGAGGGGGATGGTTCGCATGAGCGAGCCGTTGCCGTTGTCGTATTCGCCGGTCATGCCGTGGCCGGCCCGCAGGGCCTTGATGGTGGTGTTGCCGATGTCGAATAGCCCGTCGATGGTGTATTCGCCGTACTGGTACCAGTCGTCGAAGCGTCGGCGGATGTCGTCGGTGTCGATGCGGCCGGGGTTGGCGCGGATGCTGTCGCAGACGGCGAGGGCCATGCTGGTGTCGTCGCTCCATGTGCCGGCGGGCTGGTCGTGGGTGCCGTGGCCGGTCATGGTCGTGGCGTGGAAGGTGCCTCGGCGGCGGAATTCGTAGGGTACGCCGAGCGCGTCGGCTACGGCCTGACCATAAAGGGCGTCTTTGAGCGTGTGGGTCATTTGCCGCCCTGTTTCTTGTCGAGGCCGAGGGCCTTGGCGTTGGCCTTGATGAAGTCGAGGCCGTCCTGACGGCCGCGCTCGGCCATCTCGCCGCGGCGGCGGGGGTACTGCTTGGGGGGCGACCGGTCTTCCGTTGCGGTCTTGGCGGGGGTCTTCTTGGTGGTCATGTCTAGTTCTCCTTTACGTAGACGTAGGTGTATGGGCTGCTGGATTTGGTGGAGATGTTGGTGATGGTGTATCTGGCGTTCTTGGATACCAGCACCTCGTTCTCCTTGGTGAAGTAACTGATGTGTTTGATCGAGGTGCCCTTGCTTTGGGTTTGGCTGACGAATACGACGGGACTGCCGCCGCTGCCCGACTTGGAGAAGCTGCGCGCGGTGCTTTCCTGCGTGCTCCATGAGGCGGTGCCGGCGTTGACGTCGAACGTTCCTCCGACCGTGAGCCCTTTGACGACGGACGATGGGAGGCTCATGCCTCGGTAGGTGACGCCGCCGCCCCATTTGGGTGCGCGTTCGATGTAGCCTTCGATCCGTTTGGCCTCGCTGTCGTACTTCTTTTGCAGCTCGGGGATGTCGGACGCCTTCTCTCCTCGTTGTGCGCGTCTGATGCCCGAGTATGAGCTTCCCGTGAAGTCCTGCACCGCGTCGAACATGTCCTTGGCTTCCTGAACGGTCGAACCGATGTATTTGGCGGTCTCTTCGGGCGTTTTGGGGATTTCGTCGGCGGTGAGGTGGCCTTTCTGCCGTGGTTTTGCCTTGGCTTTGGTTTTGCCGTGGCTGCTGGTTGCGCCTCGTCCGCCCATGTCGGGTACCTCTTTTCAGTTTTCAAGCAGGCTTGCGCCGGGGTTTACGGCGGTTTGTCGCCGGCCATGCGGCCGGTGACGGCGTTGGCGTATGCGATGGTTTCGATGCCGTGCATGTCGTGTCCGAGGGTGCCGCCGTAGAGCAGCACGCGCTTCGGCCTCACGCGGGCGATGGCCTCGTCCATGCCGGCGTGCCAGAGGCGTTCGCGCTCCGGGTCGCCCTTGACTCCGATGGCGCTCACGGCGACGGTGGAGCCGGTGGGCAGGCCGTTGAAGCAGTATTCGTAGCTGTTCTCGTCGCTCCATGACAGGGTCGGCACGACGGCCAGGCCTTGGCGCTGCCACCAGTCGCCGATGGCGCGGGAGCGGTAGACGTTCCATTGCTGCATCGGCCGGGGCATGTCGAGGTAGAGGCTCCAGTCCGGCGCGCATGCCATGTCGAACGAGGCGAGCAGGCGCGTGTATTCCTCGGGCTTGTTCCAGATGCGTTCGAACTGGTAGTCGTCGAGGAAGAAGTGGATGCCGACGCCGGTTTTGGGTTCGTTCCAGCTTTTGGCGTAGTTGAAGCCGATGAGTCGGGCGGGCCGGATGTCGGTGGGTGCGAGCAGGGGCATGCCGTCGGGCCCGCAGTCGTCGATGTCGCACAGGCGCAGGTTGTAGTAGTCGTCGGTTCTGGCGCGTTCGGCCCCGTAGGGTTTGACCTTGCTTTTGAAGTCGAAGCCGTAGCGGGCGAAGTCGAGTTTGCCGTTGAGGCGTTTGGCTTCGCTTTTCAGCAGGGCGACGTTCCATGTGGCGATTTCGCCGGTCTTGTTGTCGATGAGGCGGAAGGCGTCGATCTCGTCTTGGGTCAGGCCGTCGCAGTATTCGATGTGGTCGTCTGGTATTTCCGTCCAGCCGAGGCTTTTCGCGGCGGCGACGCGCGTGTGTCCGCATACGATGACGGGGTTGTCGCGTGATTCGAGGACGATGCTGCCGCGCAGGCCGAACTTCCGGATGCTTTCGGCGACCTTGGGTATGGCCTTGTCGTTGTGGCGGGCGTTGCGCTCGTAGGGTTTGATGTCACTGATGAGCATTGCGCCTCCTTTTCGGGTTCCACTTGATGCCGGTCATGCGGATGAAGCGGCTGTGGCTGTAGAATTCCACGCCTTCGCGTTTCCAGCTCGGGGCGTCGGAATGGACGAACAGGTGGAGTCCTTCGCCGCTGCTGCTGACCTCGGCGAACAGGCAGCATCGGGCAACCGGGCAGCCTTCGCGTTCGAGCCGGTCGAGGATGAGTCGGCCGGGGTGGCGTTCCTTGACTCGGCCTTGCGGGTCGAGGATGTGGTCGAGGTCGTAGCAGGCGAGCCCGTCGCCGAGCATGATCCCCCAGCCGTCGCCCTCCCCCGTGTTCGCGACCTGTTCGAACGCCGACCATGTGGCCGGCTTGGTGCTGGACGCGGGTTTGCCGTCGGGCTGGATGGGCCGTTTGCCGTCGGCGCGCACCCACCTGCGCAGCGCCTTCATCCCGTCGGGGATGGCCTTGCGCCGCCGGTACGCCTCGACGCGGCAGCGGCCGGAGCATACGCGCTGTTCGCTGCCGCCGTGGCCGTTGGCGTCGGGCATGTACGTGCCGTCTATCTCACAACGTCTTCCCATACCCAAGACTATACCATGTTTTGTAACGCTTGACAAGCGGCATTGCAACGTTTTTGAGTGCTTTCCGAGCGATTGGCGGCAAGGGCGGCCGACTGTTTGGGACCGATGCCCGCAGAGCAGCGAACACGCCTTGCTGCGGCAACAAAGACTCAAAACCGCCGAAACGCGGCCGGAACGGCCGTATATGGCGTTTCCGTGCCACGGGGAGACGGGGCCGACGGGCGGGTTCCGTGGAAAAAACGGTGCCGGGGGTATCCGCAGCCCTATGACCGTGGAGGGGCTAGGCCGGTGGGGGAGGGTATACCGCCCCTACCATTGGCGCGACAGCGGGATCGGCTGCGGCGCTCGCCGCTGCGCGGCGGGCGCGGGCGGCGTGTCGAGTCTGGTGTATTGGTGATTGCCTTTGCGTTGGTTGCAGCGTCGGTGCGTGAGTTGGCAGTTGTCGAGGTCGAACGGGTCGCCGCCCTTGGAAACGGGCAGCTTCTCATCGATCTCCATGCTGCCGGGATGCGGTGTTCTGAGGCTGGTGTCTATGGGCTGGCCGCATAGCGCGCATATCGGCTTGCCGCTGCAGCGCGACAGCAGACGCTTGCGGATGCGGGCGCGTGCCGCTCCGTTGCTGCGTCGCACGTTCACAGCAGCCTTCGGAACACGAATGCGAGCCAAAAGTATAGCCTCCCTCTCCAAGCCAACGGCGAAGCGGCCGGCGGGAGAAAGGAGAGGAAAAGCCCGCCGGCGCTCGCCGCTTGTGGTGGTGTTCTCGGGTGCCGCATACGCCGGTCGTGCACGGTGCCGGCGGCGGCTGGCGGATGGTGCGGGATTCGAACCCGCGAAGCATGAGGCTATCATGCTTGCCCGCTTAGCAAGCGGGTGCCTTCGGCCGCTCGGCCAACCATCCAGCGGGAACAAAAAAGCCCCGCCGGCATGGGCAGGGCTTTCTCGATACTCCGATTACACGCGACAGCGTAACACGGAACCGGGTCAGGGGTCAAGCGTCGTCGTGGTCGCGTTCGTCCTTGGCCTGGGCGCACGCCAAGAGCTCCAGCACATTCCACGCCCAATAGGGGCCCTCGATGTGTCTCGTGCCGGGCATTTTGCCGCGTGCGCGCCAGTTCTTCAGGTCGTTGCCGCTCACGTTGACGCCGGTGTTGGCCCTGATCCAGCGGGCGGCGTCGGCCTGGGTGCGGGTGATGTGCATGAGGCCCGCGCTGCGCAGGTATTCGAGCCTGATGCGCCGCAAGTCGAGCCATGCGCCGCATGCGGGGCATATCGCATACCGTGCGTCTCGGGCGGCGTAGATGGGCGTGCGCACCGGCTCCCCCTGCTCGTCGCGACCGTTGAGACAGTCGGGGCATACGCCGACGAGCCGTTTCTCCGCACTGTGCGACGTGGCCGCGTCCACCCGTTCCGCAAGACGCAGGGCGGCCGCGTACAGGCCGGAGGCGTCTTCGAGCCGGGCGAGGTCGCGCATGCGGCGCAGCAGCAGGCGGATGAGGTCGGCCCATTGCATGAGGGTGCGCGCCCGCTCGTATCGGTCATATCCGAGCGGCTTGATGCCGAGCCGGCCGCCCATGAGCTGCAAGTGCACCTCCACCGCGTTGAACAGGGCTTGGGCGGTCTCGTTGACCGGCGGGGCCGCATACGCCGTGTTGCCGTGACGAGGAGAGCGCTCGCGGGTGGTGGCTTGTTTGTAGGCGATCTGCTGGAGGGCTGGCATGCCGGCCCTCAGGAGCCATGCGAGGCGTCGCGCCCAGTCTCGGGCGCATGCCTCGCAGATGGTGGTCTCGGCCGGTTTGCCGCAGATGACGCAGTTGTGTTCCATATCCCCCGCCCTTGTCGGTGCTAGACTTGCCTTTTGGACAATGCAATGCCTCTGCCGCAAGGTGGGGGCTTTTTATTTGCCTCGCCGCCGTTCCCGGCATGGCGGATTGGCCGGGGGCGGCTTGATTTCAACGATTTTTTAACTTTCCCGTCTATTGTCGCTGATGCCGGCGGGTTTCGGCGGCGCGTACCGTGGTTCGAGGAATTCGGGGCGTTTTGGTGGCGTGGGGGCCGGGTGGGCTTGCAGGATGACGGCCTTCACCTCGTCGATGGGGACGCGCAGGGATTGCGCGGTCTCTTCCGGCGGCACGCCCTTGCCATGCCATTCCACGATGATCTTCCTGACGCCTTCGGTGACTTTCATCCCCTCGCCTCCTGCCGGTCGAGCCGTTCGCATGCGGAGTGCCTGGCGCACATCATGGCGACGCGGCGCATGCACTTGCGGATCGCGCCGTCGCAGGAGAGCGCGAGCGCGGTGAACCGGCCGAAGCATTCGGGGTGCGACACCCTCGCGGTGGGCGTGGCGGTGCCGCGCATGATGATGACCAGCCCGATCTTCCAGGCGGTGACGTTAACGTCGATGTCGATGTCGTTCATTCTCGTTCCTTTCTCGGCCGGTTCGTCCGGCCGTACTGCTTGCCGCCCCATATGCCCTGCAACGGGTAGCCGTTGATGCGGCTATGCCCGTCGGCCCACTCGCGGTACTCGTCCATGACCGGGCATGTCCGGCAGATGGCGAGCGCCGTGCTGGTTTCTTGGGGTTTGGTGCTGAACCAGAGTTCGGGATCGTATTGGCGGCATGTGGCTTGGTGTCGCCAGTCGTTCATCGTGTGCCGTCTTGGTAGGGGTTGTGGTTGATTTCGTCGTTGAGAGCACTGAAGTGGTTCATGCTGTTGAGGATGGCTTGTTTGCCTTCGTCGTAGGCGTGGATGGTTTCGCGGTTGGTGCGTGTGAAGGGTTCCACGGTGTCGCTGATGGCGTTGACGTGCACGTTGGTGAAGCCGGCGGCTTCTAGGCGTTGTTGGATGGTGAGCATGCCGTGGGCTGGCGATTGTGCGGTGAAGCTGACCTGCATCAGTGGTTCCTTTCCTTGGCGGTGAGTTGTTTGGCGATCGTTTCGCCCAGTGGGGTGATCCGCCATCGTCCCCATGAGACGTGTTCGATGTAGTCCCGTTCTTCCAATGCGTCGAACGTGCGCCGGTGGTTGCGGTCGAGCGGATAGGCGCTGCCTGTCTCGTACATGTCGAGCAGCAGGCCGCGCATGGCGGGCGTGAGCCGTATTCGCCTGGTCATGCTTGGCGTCCTTTCGTGAGCCATGCGAGCAGGCATGAGAGCATGCCGATGAGGGTGAACGTGCTGGAATGCGGGTCGGTCAGGTAGTCCAAGTGCGCACCGCCCGTGGTGGCTTCGTCGAGCCCGCCGCTGTCGTAGGCGAGGATGAACGGGCTGGTGATGCCGACCTGATCCGCGATGAACCGGCGTACTTGCTCCCGTTGCTGTTCGCTCATTTCAACGCCTCCGTCCGCGCGGCAGTGATCGCCAACCGCGCAAGCCGCCGATACTGCTCTTTCGCGTCAGGGTTCAACTTCGACCACAACGGCTCCACCTCCTCGAAGCCCATGCCCGACGTACCCGTATAGACGGCGAGCGCCGCCATATCGATCTCCCTATCGGTGATCTTGCGGCATACGCCGGCCCTGTACGCCTTGCGCG
>OCAH01000528.1_pt1 | contig 11781 bp, 10 predicted proteins | sample 1477131 | NCBI WGS metagenome assembly OCAH01 (sample SAMEA2580291, study PRJEB22360) | human gut metagenome | biome: human gut; feature: human-associated habitat; material: faeces | place: Denmark | collected 2008/2010
GACTATCACTTAAATAAGTGATACTGGTTGTCTGGAGATTCAGGGGGCCAGTCTAAGTTCTATCGAGCGTCTGTCTTCTGGCTTGCGTATTAACAGCGCGAAGGATGACGCCGCGGGTCAGGCGATTGCTAACCGTTTTACTTCTAACATTAAAGGCCTGACTCAGGCTGCACGTAACGCCAACGACGGTATTTCTGTTGCACAGACCACCGAAGGCGCGCTGTCTGAAATCAACAACAACTTACAGCGTATCCGTGAGCTGACGGTTCAGGCTTCTACCGGAACTAACTCTGATTCGGATCTGGACTCCATTCAGGACGAAATCAAATCCCGTCTTGATGAAATTGACCGCGTATCCGGCCAGACCCAGTTCAACGGCGTGAACGTACTGGCAAAAGACGGTTCGATGAAAATTCAGGTTGGTGCGAATGACGGTGAAACTATCACTATCGACCTGAAGAAAATCGATTCTGATACTCTGGGTCTGAATGGTTTTAACGTAAATGGTAAAGGTACTATTACCAACAAAGCTGCAACGGTAAGTGATTTAACTTCTGCTGGCGCGAAGTTAAACACCACGACAGGTCTTTATGATCTGAAAACCGAAAATACCTTGTTAACTACCGATGCTGCATTCGATAAATTAGGGAATGGCGATAAAGTCACCGTTGGCGGCGTAGATTATACTTACAACGCTAAATCTGGTGATTTTACTACCACCAAATCTACTGCTGGTACGGGTGTAGACGCCGCGGCGCAGGCTACTGATTCAGCTAAAAAACGTGATGCGTTAGCTGCCACCCTTCATGCTGATGTGGGTAAATCTGTTAATGGTTCTTACACCACAAAAGATGGTACTGTTTCTTTCGAAACGGATTCAGCAGGTAATATCACCATCGGTGGAAGCCAGGCATACGTAGACGATGCAGGCAACTTGACGACTAACAACGCTGGTAGCGCAGCTAAAGCTGATATGAAAGCGCTGCTTAAAGCCGCGAGCGAAGGTAGTGACGGTGCTTCTCTGACATTCAATGGCACTGAATATACTATCGCAAAAGCAACTCCTGCGACAACCTCTCCAGTAGCTCCGTTAATCCCTGGTGGGATTACTTATCAGGCTACAGTGAGTAAAGATGTAGTATTGAGCGAAACCAAAGCGGCTGCCGCGACATCTTCAATTACCTTTAATTCCGGTGTACTGAGCAAAACTATTGGGTTTACCGCGGGTGAATCCAGTGATGCTGCGAAGTCTTATGTGGATGATAAAGGTGGTATTACTAACGTTGCCGACTATACAGTCTCTTACAGCGTTAACAAGGATAACGGCTCTGTGACTGTTGCCGGGTATGCTTCAGCGACTGATACCAATAAAGATTATGCTCCAGCAATTGGTACTGCTGTAAATGTGAACTCCGCGGGTAAAATCACTACTGAGACTACCAGTGCTGGTTCTGCAACGACCAACCCGCTTGCTGCCCTGGACGACGCTATCAGCTCCATCGACAAATTCCGTTCTTCCCTGGGTGCTATCCAGAACCGTCTGGATTCCGCAGTCACCAACCTGAACAACACCACTACCAACCTGTCTGAAGCGCAGTCCCGTATTCAGGACGCCGACTATGCGACCGAAGTGTCCAACATGTCGAAAGCGCAGATTATCCAGCAGGCCGGTAACTCCGTGCTGGCAAAAGCCAACCAGGTACCGCAGCAGGTTCTGTCTCTGCTGCAGGGTTAATCGCCGTAACCTGATTAACTGAGACTGACGGCAACGCCAAATTGCCTGGTGCGCTGTGCTTATCAGGCCTACAAGGTGAATTGCAATTTATTTAATTTGCAGATTTTTGTAGGCCGGATAAGGCGTTACGCCGCATCCGGCAACATGAAGCGTAATTTGTCAGCAACGTGCTTCCCCGCCAACGGCGGGGTTTTTTTCTGCCCGCAATTTACCGGTAACCCCCAAATAACCCCTCATTTCACCCACTAATCGCCCGATTAAAAACCCTGCAGAAACGGATAATCATGCCGATAACTCATATAACGCAGGGCTGTTTATCGTGAATTCACTCTATACCGCTGAAGGTGTAATGGATAAACACTCGCTGTGGCAGCGTTATGTCCCGCTGGTGCGTCACGAAGCATTGCGCCTGCAGGTTCGACTGCCCGCGAGCGTGGAACTTGACGATCTGCTACAGGCGGGCGGCATTGGGTTACTTAATGCCGTCGAACGCTATGACGCCCTACAAGGAACGGCATTTACAACTTACGCAGTGCAGCGTATACGTGGCGCTATGCTGGATGAACTTCGCAGCCGTGACTGGGTGCCGCGCAGCGTGCGACGCAACGCGCGTGAAGTGGCACAGGCAATAGGGCAACTGGAGCAGGAACTTGGCCGCAACGCCACGGAAACTGAGGTAGCGGAACGTTTAGGGATCGATATTGCCGATTATCGCCAAATGTTGCTCGACACCAATAACAGCCAGCGCTTCTCCTACGATGAGTGGCGCGAAGAGCACGGCGATAGCATCGAACTGGTTACTGATGATCATCAGCGAGAAAACCCGCTACAACAACTGCTGGACAGTAATCTGCGCCAGCGGGTGATGGAAACCATCGAAACGTTGCCGGAGCGCGAAAAACTGGTATTAACCCTCTATTATCAGGAAGAGCTGAATCTCAAAGAGATTGGCGCGGTGCTGGAGGTCGGGGAATCGCGGGTCAGTCAGTTACACAGCCAGGCTATTAAACGGTTACGCACTAAACTGGGTAAGTTATAACGTCAGTAAATGCCGCACTTTAATTTTGACTACCAGGAGTTCTTAATGATGGTGCAGCACCTGAAAAGACGGCCATTAAGCCGCTATCTTAAAGACTTTAAACACAGCCAGACCCATTGCGCGCATTGCCGTAAATTACTCGATCGCATTACCTTAGTTCGCGACGGCAAAATAGTGAATAAAATCGAGATTTCCCGCCTGGACACGCTGCTTGATGAAAATGGCTGGCAAGTGGAACAACAATCATGGGCGGCATTGTGCCGATTTTGCGGTGATTTACATTGCAAAACGCAGAGTGATTTTTTCGATATTATCGGCTTTAAGCAATTTCTTTTTGAGCAAACTGAAATGAGCCCTGGTACGGTGCGTGAATATGTCGTTCGTCTGCGCCGTTTGGGGAATCATCTACACGAGCAAAATATTTCCCTCGACCAGCTGCAGGACGGTTTCCTTGATGAAATCCTCGCCCCGTGGCTGCCCTCCACCAGCACCAACAATTACCGCATCGCGTTACGGAAGTATCAACACTATCAGCGTCAAACGTGTACCGGACTTGTGCAGAAATCCTCCAGCCAACCTGCTTCTGATATATATTAAATAAGAATAAGATGTAGCGGAGTTGTTTTTGTGTTTACAAACAATGGCTCTACACTGCAAACAGACATAACAACATTCGGGGTAAATATGAAATTAGCACATCTGGGACGTCAGGCATTGATGGGTGTGATGGCCGTGGCGCTGGTTGCGGGTATGAGCGTTAAAAGTTTTGCAGATGAAGGTCTGCTTAATAAAGTCAAAGAGCGCGGCACGCTGCTGGTAGGGCTGGAAGGAACTTATCCGCCGTTCAGTTTTCAGGGGGATGACGGCAAATTAACCGGTTTTGAAGTGGAATTTGCCCAACAGCTGGCAAAACATCTTGGCGTTGAGGCGTCACTAAAACCGACTAAATGGGACGGTATGCTGGCGTCGCTGGACTCTAAACGCATTGATGTGGTGATTAACCAGGTCACCATTTCTGACGAGCGCAAGAAAAAATACGATTTCTCTACCCCGTACACCATTTCCGGTATTCAGGCGCTGGTGAAAAAAGGTAACGAAGGCACCATTAAAACGGCTGATGATCTGAAAGGCAAAAAAGTGGGTGTCGGTCTGGGCACCAACTATGAAGAGTGGCTGCGTCAGAATGTTCAGGGCGTGGATGTGCGTACCTATGATGATGACCCGACCAAATATCAGGATCTGCGCGTAGGCCGTATCGATGCGATCCTCGTTGATCGTCTGGCGGCGCTGGATCTGGTGAAGAAAACCAACGATACGCTGGCAGTAACCGGTGAAGCATTCTCCCGTCAGGAGTCTGGCGTGGCGCTGCGTAAAGGAAATGAAGACCTGCTGAAAGCGGTGAATGATGCAATTGCGGAAATGCAAAAAGATGGCACTTTGCAAGCCCTTTCCGAAAAATGGTTTGGTGCTGATGTGACCAAATAATCAGCATAATGACAAAAAAGGGCGCTTTCACTAGCGCCTTTTTTATTTACGCGTTTTCAGCGTGCATAATAAGAAAATCACAACAACACACATCGGAGGCTGTTATGCCACTGCATAATTTAACCCGTTTTCCACGGCTGGAGTTTATCGGCGCGCCAACGCCGCTCGAATATCTGCCGCGCTTTTCTGATTATCTTGGACGGGAAATTTTCATCAAACGGGATGACGTCACTCCCATGGCAATGGGCGGCAATAAATTACGTAAGCTGGAATTTCTCGCGGCAGATGCTCTGCGTGAAGGTGCCGATACGCTGATTACTGCCGGGGCGATCCAGTCTAACCATGTGCGCCAGACTGCCGCAGTCGCTGCGAAACTCGGTCTGCATTGCGTGGCGCTGCTGGAAAATCCTATTGGTACAACCGCGGAAAACTATTTAACCAACGGCAATCGTTTGTTGCTGGATCTGTTCAATACCCAGATTGAAATGTGCGACGCACTGACCGATCCCAATACCCAACTGGAAGAGCTGGCGACGCGAGTCGAAGCACAAGGCTTTCGCCCGTATGTCATTCCGGTTGGCGGTTCTAATGCTTTGGGCGCGCTGGGTTATGTGGAGAGTGCGCTGGAAATCGCGCAACAGTGTGAAGGGGCAGTTAATATTTCGTCGGTGGTGGTCGCATCGGGCAGTGCCGGAACTCACGCCGGACTGGCTGTTGGGCTGGAACACCTGATGCCTGAAAGCGAACTGATTGGCGTGACTGTGTCGCGTTCTGTTGCCGATCAATTGCCGAAAGTGGTTAACCTCCAACAGGCGATTGCGAAAGAACTGGAGCTGACCGCATCAGCGGAAATTTTACTCTGGGATGACTATTTTGCACCTGGCTACGGCGTGCCGAACGACGAAGGCATGGAAGCAGTGAAATTGCTGGCGCGGCTGGAAGGCATTCTGCTTGATCCTGTGTATACCGGAAAAGCGATGGCGGGGCTGATTGACGGTATCAGTCAGAAACGCTTCAAAGATGAAGGGCCGATTCTGTTTATTCATACCGGCGGTGCGCCTGCGCTGTTCGCCTATCATCCCCACGTTTAGCTCCGGAAACGCTCATGCAAGAAAGTATACAACTGGTTATTGATTCCTTGCCGTTCCTGCTGAAAGGGGCTGGGTATACGCTGCAACTCAGTATCGGCGGCATGTTTTTTGGCTTACTGCTAGGGTTTATTCTCGCGCTGATGCGCCTTTCGCCAATCTGGCCCGTGCGCTGGCTGGCGCGTTTTTATATCTCTATTTTTCGTGGTACGCCGCTCATCGCCCAACTGTTTATGATCTATTACGGCTTGCCGCAGTTTGGCATCGAACTAGATCCCATTCCGTCAGCAATGATTGGTCTGTCGCTGAACACTGCCGCCTATGCTGCCGAAACGCTGCGCGCCGCCATTTCTTCTATTGATAAAGGTCAGTGGGAAGCTGCAGCCAGTATTGGTATGACGCCATGGCAGACCATGCGTCGCGCGATTTTGCCACAGGCGGCGCGGGTGGCGTTGCCGCCGCTGTCGAACAGCTTTATCAGCCTGGTAAAAGATACGTCGCTGGCCGCGACAATCCAGGTGCCGGAGCTGTTCCGTCAGGCGCAGTTGATTACCTCGCGCACGCTGGAGGTGTTCACCATGTACCTGGCGGCTTCGCTCATCTACTGGATTATGGCGACTGTGTTATCGACGTTGCAGAACCATTTTGAGAATCAACTTAATCGCCAGGAGAGGGAACCCAAATGAGTGCCATTGAAGTTAAGAACCTGGTGAAAAAATTCCACGGTCAGACGGTGCTGCATGGTATCGACCTTGAGGTGAAGCCTGGCGAAGTAGTGGCTATTATCGGTCCGAGTGGTTCCGGCAAAACCACGTTGCTACGCAGCATAAATCTGCTGGAACAACCGGAAGCGGGAACCATCACCGTTGGCGATATCACTATTGATACTGCACGTTCATTAAGTCAGCAAAAATCGCTGATTCGCCAGTTGCGTCAGCACGTCGGGTTTGTCTTCCAGAACTTTAATCTGTTTCCGCATCGTACGGTGCTGGAAAACATTATTGAAGGGCCGGTGATCGTCAAAGGCGAACCGAAAGAAGAGGCCACGGCGCGCGCTCGCGAGCTGCTGGCGAAAGTTGGGCTGGCCGGTAAAGAAACCAGTTATCCACGTCGTTTGTCTGGCGGTCAACAGCAGCGCGTTGCGATTGCGCGTGCTCTGGCAATGCGTCCTGAAGTGATTTTGTTTGATGAGCCAACGTCGGCGCTGGATCCAGAGCTGGTGGGCGAAGTCCTGAACACCATTCGTCAGCTGGCGCAGGAAAAGCGCACGATGGTGATTGTGACGCACGAAATGAGCTTTGCCCGGGATGTTGCGGACCGGGCGATTTTTATGGACCAGGGGCGGATAGTCGAGCAGGGGGTAGCAAAAGCGTTATTTGCTGATCCTCAGCAGCCTCGCCCCCGCCAGTTCCTGGAGAAGTTTCTGCTGCAATAATAAGAAAAAATCAGCCCCGACGATTCACCAGTCGGGGCGGGACGCCATTTCAAACGTGATAAAACTGCTTAACAAATCAGCATAACTCATTAATAACATAAGAGAATGCGATGGCTTGCAAAAGTAATTCATTGCCTGAATAATATAAATTATATATAAATCTTATTTATGTGATAGTTTGAATTATCATTATAAATGATACTCACTCTCAGGGGCGTTGCGGTTTACTATGCAGGATACGGATTTTTTCAGCTGGCTTCGCACGATGTTGTTGCGTTTTCAGAGGATGGAGGCCGCAGAAGAGGTCTACCATGAAATAGAGCTTCAGGCTCAGCAGCTGGAGTACGATTACTATTCGTTATGTGTTCGCCACCCGGTACCATTCACGCGACCTAAAGTGGCTTTCTATACCAATTACCCTGAGTCGTGGGTTAGTTATTATCAGGCAAAAAATTTTCTCGCAATTGATCCGGTGCTGAACCCTGAAAACTTTAGTCAGGGCCATTTAATGTGGAATGATGACTTATTCAGCGAAGCACAGCCGTTATGGGAAGCTGCGCGCGCACATGGTTTACGCCGCGGTGTCACTCAGTATTTAATGCTGCCAAATCGGGCGTTGGGCTTTTTGTCCTTTTCCCGTTGCAGCACGCGCGAAATACCCATTCTTAGTGATGAACTGCAATTAAAAATGCAGCTACTGGTGCGCGAAAGTCTGATGGCTCTGATGCGTTTAAATGATGAAATAGTGATGACGCCAGAGATGAATTTCAGCAAGCGCGAAAAAGAAATTCTGAAATGGACGGCGGAAGGTAAGACATCAGCAGAGATAGCGATGATTTTGTCAATCTCTGAGAATACGGTCAATTTCCATCAGAAAAACATGCAGAAAAAAATCAATGCACCGAATAAGACGCAGGTTGCCTGTTACGCGGCCGCTACTGGCTTAATTTGATCTCTTTTCTGTTCTGCGTGCCAGATGCAAAAACCGGCTGAAAGGCACGCTCTCAGCCGGTTTTATATTACTGACGGTAGGCTTGTTTAATTTGCTTAACCGTTTTGGAAAATACTGCAGCCTGGGTTTCGTCTTCGATCAGCGCAAGCTGTTTTTCCATCTTTAACATCACGCGGCCCGCGTCAGCTTGTCCCATCGCCTGCAGCATCAGCGTCAGCATCGCTTTCAGGCAGGAGACTTCATTTGCCAGTTCTTGATTATTCTCGGCAGTAGAAAAATCAGGCGTACTCATTTATTTTCCTCGTCATGTTGCAATGAAAATTTGCGGTGAAAAATGTTAAGGCGGCGGAGTATACCATAAGCTTTGCTAAAAATAGCAGTGGTTGTTTTTTGAGCGTGATATCAACAGTACTATAAAATACGTTAATATAATGACCAATAAATATTTTTATCATGAATGTTTTTTGCCCGTATTGTTCGGGTTAATTAATGTTACATATTCAGCGGGCTGATTTTCATTTTTGCTGAATAAAGTCAATTTTTGTCACATTTCATCGCCGGGCTTACTGTGAAACGATCCCGGAAGCCGTTGGTGACGGGCGTGACCATAACTGTGGACAATCGAATTGACAAAAACGAGAGAAAAATCGAATACCCACCATTTTTAACGTTTCAAAGTTGCAATAAAAACCGCTAATATACGAATGACTAACTATCAGTAGCGTTATCCCTATTTCTGGAGATATTCCTTTGATCAACGTTCTACTTGTTGATGACCACGAACTGGTGCGCGCAGGGATACGACGCATTCTGGAAGATATAAAGGGTATAAAAGTCGTCGGTGAGGCATCGTGCGGTGAAGACGCCGTTAAATGGTGCCGGGCAAATGCCGTTGACGTGGTGCTAATGGACATGAGTATGCCGGGCATTGGCGGTCTTGAGGCGACGCGTAAAATCGCGCGTTCCACAGCTGATGTCAAAATCATCATGCTTACCGTCCATACAGAAAACCCTTTACCAGCGAAAGTCATGCAGGCCGGAGCTGCGGGCTACCTCAGCAAAGGCGCGGCTCCGCAGGAAGTCGTGAGTGCGATTCGTTCTGTCTATTCAGGGCAGCGTTACATTGCTTCTGATATCGCTCAACAAATGGCGTTAAGCCAGATCGAACCAGAAAAAACAGAAAGCCCATTTGCCAGTTTGTCTGAACGTGAATTGCAGATTATGCTGATGATCACCAAGGGCCAGAAGGTCAATGAGATCTCAGAACAGCTCAATCTCAGTCCGAAAACGGTGAACAGCTACCGCTATCGTATGTTCAGTAAACTAAACATTCATGGCGATGTTGAGCTGACTCACCTGGCAATTCGCCATGGTCTGTGTAATGCGGAGACATTATCAAGTCAGTGAGTGATCAGTTTGACGCAAAAGCGTTTTTAAAAACCGTAACCAGCCAGCCAGGCGTTTATCGCATGTACGATGCTGGTGGTACGGTTATCTATGTCGGCAAAGCGAAAGACCTGAAAAAACGGCTTTCCAGCTATTTCCGTAGCAACCTCGCTTCGCGCAAAACCGAAGCGCTGGTCGCCCAGATCCAGCAAATTGATGTAACGGTTACTCATACAGAAACCGAAGCGCTGTTACTGGAACACAACTACATCAAACTTTATCAGCCGCGTTACAACGTTTTGCTACGCGATGATAAATCATATCCTTTTATCTTCCTGAGTGGCGATACCCACCCGCGTCTGGCGATGCATCGTGGAGCGAAGCATGCCAAAGGTGAATATTTCGGCCCGTTCCCGAATGGCTATGCCGTACGTGAAACACTGGCGCTACTGCAAAAGATTTTCCCCATTCGCCAGTGCGAAAACAGTGTTTATCGCAACCGCTCGCGTCCGTGTCTGCAATATCAGATAGGGCGCTGTCTGGGGCCGTGCGTTGAAGGACTGGTGAGTGAAGAAGAATACGCTCAGCAGGTCGAGTATGTGCGCCTGTTTTTGTCTGGCAAAGATGATCAGGTGCTTACGCAACTCATTAGTCGTATGGAAACTGCCAGCCAGAATCTGGAGTTTGAAGAAGCGGCGCGGATTCGCGACCAAATTCAGGCGGTGCGACGTGTCACCGAAAAACAGTTTGTTTCCAATACCGGCGACGACCTTGACGTTATTGGAGTGGCGTTCGATGCGGGTATGGCTTGTGTCCACGTATTGTTCATTCGTCAGGGCAAAGTGCTCGGCAGCCGCAGCTATTTCCCGAAAGTGCCTGGCGGTACGGAACTGAGCGAGGTGGTGGAAACCTTCGTAGGTCAGTTCTATTTACAAGGCAGCCAGATGCGCACCTTACCTGGTGAGATCCTGCTCGATTTTAATCTTAGCGATAAAACGCTGCTCGCCGATTCCCTTTCAGAACTGGCGGGACGCAAGATTAATGTTCAAACCAAACCTCGTGGCGATAGAGCGCGTTATCTGAAACTCGCGCGTACCAATGCGGCGACGGCCTTAACCAGCAAACTTTCGCAGCAATCTACCGTTCACCAGCGGCTGACCGCGCTTGCCAGCGTGTTGAAATTGCCGGAAGTGAAGCGGATGGAGTGCTTTGACATCAGCCATACCATGGGTGAACAAACCGTCGCTTCCTGTGTGGTGTTTGATGCTAACGGCCCGCTGCGTGCGGAGTATCGGCGCTATAACATTACTGGCATCACACCGGGCGATGATTATGCGGCGATGAATCAGGTGCTGCGTCGGCGTTATGGTAAAGCCATTGACGACAGTAAGATCCCGGATGTGATCCTTATCGACGGCGGCAAAGGCCAGCTTGCGCAGGCGAAAAATGTCTTCGCCGAACTGGATGTCTCATGGGATAAAAATCATCCGCTGCTACTTGGCGTTGCCAAAGGAGCAGATCGTAAGGCTGGGCTGGAAACGCTGTTCTTTGAGCCGGAAGGTGAGGGATTTAGTTTGCCGCCAGATTCTCCCGCGCTGCATGTTATCCAGCATATTCGCGATGAATCACACGATCACGCGATTGGCGGGCACCGTAAAAAACGGGCGAAGGTCAAAAATACCAGTTCCCTGGAAACCATTGAAGGCATCGGGCCAAAACGTCGGCAAATGTTGTTGAAATATATGGGTGGTTTGCAAGGTTTACGTAACGCCAGCGTTGAGGAAATTGCAAAAGTGCCGGGTATTTCGCAAGGTCTGGCAGAAAAGATCTTCTGGTCGTTGAAACATTGATGTCTCTGTAGCAACATAGGGGTAATCTTACTGACAACAGATAGTTACCCGTCATTATGCAATTTAATATCCCTACGTTGCTTACACTGTTCCGTGTCATCCTTATCCCATTCTTTGTATTGGTCTTTTATCTGCCTGTCACCTGGTCGCCGTTTGCCGCCGCGCTCATTTTCTGCGTCGCGGCGGTGACTGACTGGTTCGATGGTTTTCTGGCACGCCGCTGGAATCAGAGTACCCGGTTTGGTGCTTTCCTTGACCCTGTCGCAGATAAAGTTCTCGTGGCTATCGCCATGGTGCTGGTAACCGAGCATTACCACAGCTGGTGGGTGACCTTACCGGCAGCAACGATGATCGCCCGTGAAATTATTATTTCTGCGCTACGCGAATGGATGGCGGAGTTGGGTAAACGCAGTAGCGTGGCTGTCTCCTGGATTGGGAAAGTGAAAACCACTGCCCAGATGGTGGCGTTAGCTTGGCTGCTGTGGCGTCCGAACATTTGGGTTGAGTACGCCGGTATTGCACTTTTCTTTGTGGCTGCGGTACTGACTCTGTGGTCAATGTTGCAATATTTGAGCGCTGCGCGTGCAGATTTGCTTGATCAGTGATCGTTTCGGCGCAATTTTCAGCAAACGATCAAAAGTGGTGAAAAATATCGTTGACTCATCGCGCCAGGTAAGTAGAATGCAACGCATCGAACGGCGGCACTGATTGCCAGACGATAATAAAATCAAGTGATTAACTGATTGCTTGATGAATGCGGGAATAGCTCAGTTGGTAGAGCACGACCTTGCCAAGGTCGGGGTCGCGAGTT
>OCAH01000547.1_pt1 | contig 11272 bp, 9 predicted proteins | sample 1477131 | NCBI WGS metagenome assembly OCAH01 (sample SAMEA2580291, study PRJEB22360) | human gut metagenome | biome: human gut; feature: human-associated habitat; material: faeces | place: Denmark | collected 2008/2010
GGCGCTGCCGTCACCCTCAAGTAGTTTCCTGCAGGTGCATCGCCTGCAAGCTGTCTGAGCGTACAAGCTCTTTGCAAGGCGGGATCCACTCAAGTGGGTCCCGCCTTTTTTATGGATGAACACCTTAGAATGGGATTTCTGGCTAAAAAATACCGTTTTGTATCGCTGATGGCCTTGTCGAACCCCGCGCAGAGCCTCGATTCTGCTTCCGCATGGGCTTCGGGATGTATTTCTCCGCTTTGTGAGCCTCTGGGTAGTGCAATATGTGCCCAGGGAGGTCTAAAACCGTGGCGAAAGGGTTGAATGCCCAACAGTCAAGTATAGCTAACAGTACAAAACGGTACTTTTTAGCCATTTTCATTGCCCTTGCGAAATCTGAGACTACAAATAGAGCGGATATGTCAAGAAGTCTGGGAGGGGCGGAGCAGCTAAAGGATCTTGACGCCTAGATATCTGGTGCTTTTTCGTCTATGGAAGTCCTGCGTCCGACCTGCTCTTAAATTAGCTCGAAAACCGTCCAATTAACGGCGCGCACCTTCTTTGTGAGATCGCGCGCGATGAAAAAGTCCCGATGCGCCCAAACAAACCGCCTCCCATCCTTCGAGGTCCGAGAGATGGGAGGCGGTTTGTGTGAAGTGGGCTTTTCGCGTGCAGCTGTGGCGTGCGACGGGAGTGTTTCGCCGCATGATCGCGATGTGTTACAGCACGGCAGAGGCAACAATGTAGACGATATAAATGAACACAAAGAAAACGCCCTCGCGTCGAGTCATGGTGTGCTTGGTGCCCACAAAGGCGAAGCCCACGAGGACGACGGAGAAGATCGCGAGCAGGGCGAAGTCGATGTTGTAGCTGAATGCATACACAATGGGGGAGAACAGCGCGGGCACGCCCATGACAAGCAGGACATTGGTGATGTTCGAGCCCACGACGTTGCCCACGGCGATGTCGGTGTTGCCCTTGAACGCGGCAACGACGCTGGTGACGAGCTCGGGCAGGCAGGTGCCGAGCGCGATGACGGTGAGGCCGATGATGCGCTCGCTGATGCCGAGCGCGGTGGCGATCTCGACGGAGTTGTTCACGACGTAGTCGGCGCCGAACTTGAGCAGGGCGATGCCGAACAGCACTAGGGCGATCGAGACGTGCATGCCACGGGGCTCGCCCTCGTCTTCCTCCTCGGCGACATCGTCGTCTTCGTTCTCGAGTTCATGAGGCATGAGCTGCGTCTCGGGGTCGAGCTCCTCGTGGCCGCTGTCGCCTTCGCGCAGGCCGAGGAACACGGTGTAGCCCATGAACGCCGCGAAGACGGAAAGCAGGATCAGACCCTCGACGGCAGTGAGCTCGCCCCCGGTATTGGAGAGGAACATGAGCAGGAGCACCGAGGCGACGCTCACGGGGATCTCGAAGCGCTGGGTGTGGCGGGCGAGCGGTAGGCGCGTGATGACCGCGCTCATGCCGAGAATCAGCAGGAGGTTCGCCATGCAGCTTCCGGCGACATTGCCGAACGCCATGTCGGCGTGTCCATCCACGGCGGAGACGACCGAGACCACGAGCTCGGGCATGGCGGTGCCCACGGCGACCACCGTGAGGCCAATGACGCGGTCGGGAAGGCCAACACGTGCGGCGATCTGACTCGACCCGTTTACGAGAAGGTCGGCGCCCCAGACGAGCAGGGCGAATCCAACGATGATGAGGAATAGTTGCAGGAGCATGTCTGCCTTTCGTTAGGAGATGGATGATGCGGACGGCGGTTTTCAAGAAAGAGGGCGCGGAACGCGTGCGCTCCGTGCCCTCTCAGTCGTTTAACTGACACGCTTATCTAGATTACCCAGATTTTTGCAACGGTGGCAAGGATTCAAGCTTCGTATCCGCAGGAAATCTGGGGGTTGCCGAACGAAAGAAGCGACAGAAGACTCATGCGAAGCAAAAGCCGCAGCGTGAAGGCCGTGCTAATTCGCCTCGACGCCTTGTGTCCAATCGGCAATGTCCTCGATGCGGATGACGTTGGCCACCTCGACGGCCGCAGCGGCGCCAGAGAGCGCCCCAAGCGCGGCGAACATGTTTCCCTCACGGCAGGGGGTGGGGGGCAGTGCAAAAGATCCGTTCTCACGCGGGATGACGCGTTCGACAGTGACGCCGTGTTGATTGAGAACCTCTGTGGCGCCCGTCGCGACACCGTCCGTGCCGTCAGCGGTCAGGCGCACGTAGTAGCGGGTCTCGAGGTCCGCCACGTTGCGGATGGGAAGCTCACGTGCGAAGGGCGCGGGTTCGGGCAGGGGCTTCACGCCCGCGGAGATGTCCTCGGCGAGATTCATGACGTCGCCCACGATGGCACTCGCGGTGGGGAAGGCGCCCGCGCCGGCACCGTAGAACATGGTTTCGCCCACGGCATCGCCCACCACGTACACGGCGTTCATGGCGCCGTTCACGCCGGCGAGCGGGTGGCTCGCGGGGATCATGGCGGGGTGCACGCGGATATCCACGCCCTCATCGGTGCGGCGTCCGATGGCGAGCATCTTGATGGCGTAGCCGAGCTCGCGCGCGACCTCGATATCCTCAGCGGAAATCTTGCGGATGCCCTGCATATACACATCGTCGGTGGTGATGCGCGTGGTAAAGCCGATGGAGGAGAGGATGGCGATCTTGCTCGCGGCGTCGAAGCCATCGACGTCTGCGGTGGGATCGGCCTCGGCGTAGCCCAGGCGCTGGGCGTCGGCCAGGACCTCCTCGTAGCCCAGGCCCTCGGTCGTCATGCGCGAGAGGATGTAGTTGGTGGTGCCGTTCACGATACCGGCGATGGCAAGGATGTTGTTGCCGGTGAGGTCGTGCTCGAGCGTGCCCACGATGGGGATGCCGCCGCCGCAGGACGCCTCGCAGCGCAGCTGAACGCCCGCGGCGCTGGCGGCACCCGCAAGTTCGGCCATATGGCGGCCGAGCAGGGCCTTGTTAGCCGAGACGACATGCTTGCCGGCGGCAAAGGCCTCCGTGAAGATCTCGGTCGCGGGATGCTCTCCGCCGATGACCTCGACGACGATGTCGATGCGCGGGTCACTTACGACGTCACGCCAATCGGTGGTGAATTGCTCCGCGGTGACTCCGAGTTCGCGGGCGCGCGACTCGTCGAGGCCGCAGGCGCGGGCGATGCGCAGGTCGATGCCGTAGGCCCGGCGGTATTTCTCGGCATGGGATTCGATCAGCTGGAAGACGCCGCCACCGACGGTACCCAAGCCGATGAGTCCGACGTTGACGGTGCGGGTGCTCTGGTGCATGACGCGCTCCTTTACCTGCTGTCGCGCGAATGCGCGCGACGGGGCTGATTCTTGCATAGCCTGCATTTTACCCGCTTGCATACGGATGCGGCCTCTGTGCTGCGTAACAACTGTGTTACATGGTGCCTTAGATGCAATCAAGTCCCTACCGAGGCTGATACATGCATATTTTCGGAACGACTTCGCATGAATGGGCACGCAATTGTTTCACCGATATTTCGAGGGGATTTTCCTTACTCCGGTATGCTAAAGCGTGTACCCTAGAGCAACCGCGCAAATAAACCCGCGGGCCAGCTCATCGCCGTGCTTTCAGCCGGCCTCGTTTGAAAGGAGAGCCGCATGTCGTGCCTCACCGGTAAGTCATTCAACCCTGTAATGAATCGCAGAAGCGTTATCGCGGGCGTAGCAGGTTTGGGGGCTGTAGGTATTCTAGCCGGCTGCTCCGGCAACGAGTCCGAGGGCGGCTCCACCGCTGCCGCTGACGATGGCTCCGCGTTCCAGACATCTGCGGGTACACGAAGATCGGTGCCATCGGCCCGCTGACGGGCTCCGCCGCGTCGTACGGCACTTCCGTGTGCAACGGCGTCGAGCTCGCCTGTAAGGATTTCTCCACCGACGACCTCAAGTTCGTCAGCAAGTCCGAGGACGACGTCGCCGACGGCGAGAAGTCCGTCAACGCCTTCAATAGTCTCGCCGACTGGGGCATGCAGGCACTTGTCGGCCCCACCACTACCGGCGCTTCGCTTGCCGTGGCCGAGGTCGCCAATCAGGACCCGCAGATGTTCATGATCACCCCGTCCGCCTCGAGCCCCGATGTCACTGCCGACAAGACCTGCGTGTTCCAGGCCTGCTTCAACGACCCCAACCAGGGTGCCAACGCCGCCACGAAGCTCGCCGAGATGTTCCCCGACGAGAAGTTCGTCGTGTTCTACAACTCCGGTGACACCTACTCCTCCGGCATCCGCGACGCCTTCGTGGCAAAGGCCGAGGAGCTCAAGCTTAACATCGTGGATGAGGAGACCTTCAAGGACGATTCCGCCACGAGCTTCACCAACCAGCTCACCAAGGCCAAAGACGCCGGCGCCACGATGATCTTCGCCCCTATCTACTACACCCCCGCCTCCGTTCTGCTGGCTAACGCCAACGAGATGGGCTATGACGTGAAGATGATGGGCTGCGACGGCATGGATGGCATCTTGGGCGTCGAGGGCTTCGATACCTCCCTGGCCGAGGGCCTCTACCTCATGACCCCGTTCTCTGCGGACGAGGAGAAGAACGCCGATTTCGTCGCTGCCTACAAGGACGCTTACGACGAGGTGCCCGATCAGTTCGCCGCCGACGCCTACGACGCGGTCCACGCGGTCTCCCTCGCACTCGCCGAGGCCGGTCTGGGTGCCGACGCCGATCCGGCCGACGTCGCCGCCAAGCTGCCCGAGGCAATGACCAAGATCACCGTCGAGGGCCTCACCGGCACCCTCACCTGGAACGACAAGGGTGAGGTCGAGAAGGACCCGATGGTCTACGTAATCAAGGATGGAAAGTACGTAGCGGCCTAAGCGCCGTCCGTCCTGTGCCGCCGCGCGGTGCATCAAGCTACGATGGGGACGGGCCTTTACCGAGGGTCCGTCCCTTTGCCTGTTGCGCCATGCGGCGCGTGAAAGAAGAAAGGGGGAGAGGCTATGACAGTCTTTTTGCAGTACCTCGTCAACGGCCTGTCGATGGGAAGCGTCTATGCCATCATCGCCCTGGGCTACACCATGGTGTACGGTATCGCCAAGATGCTCAACTTCGCCCACGGAGACGTCATCATGATCGGCGCCTATATTTCGTTCGTGGTGACCTCGTACATGGGGCTGCCGGCGATCGTGTCGGTCATCGCCGCCGTCGCCGTCTGCCCGGCGCTCGGCATTCTCATTGAGGGGCTTGCGTACAAGCCCTTGCGCCAGGCCGGCCCGCTTGCCGTGCTGATCACCGCCATCGGTGTGTCCTATTTCCTGCAGAACGCAGCGCAGCTCATCTGGGGCGCCACGCCCAAGAACTTCACGTCCATCGTGAGCTTCCCGGTGCCGGCGTTCCTCAAGGCTTATAACGTCTCGGCGGGCTCGCTCGTCACGGTGATCGCCTGCCTGCTTATCATGGCGGGTCTCATGTGGTTCACCGGAAAGACCAAGATGGGCAAGGCCATGCGTGCGGTCTCCGAGGATAAAGCGGCCGCCCAGCTTATGGGCATCAACGTCAACCGCACCATCTCCATGACCTTCGCCATCGGTTCGGCGCTCGCCGCCATCGCCGGTGTCCTGCTGTGCTCCTACTCCCCGGTGCTCCAGCCCACCACGGGTTCCATGCCCGGCATCAAGGCCTTCACCGCTGCCGTTTTCGGCGGCATCGGCGCCTTTGTGGGCGGCATCCTGCTCGGCATCATCGAGGCAATGGCCCAGGCCTATATCTCCACGAGCCTCGCCAACTCCATCGTGTTCGGCGTGCTCATCGTGGTGCTGCTCGTCAAGCCCGCCGGTCTGTTCGGCAAGTACGTCCCCGAGAAGGTGTAGCGCCATGTTTAAGTTCCTCCAGAACAAGAAGACGCGCAGTGACTTTTTGACGTACGCCCTAGTCATCCTCGCGTTCATCGTCGTGTCCTTCCTCAAGGACGCCGGTATGATCCCGCGCATGATCGCGGGCCAGCTCGTGCCCATCTGCGCCTATATTGTCATGGCCATCTCCCTCAACCTCGTCGTCGGTGTCGCGGGCGACCTGTCGCTCGGCCATGCGGGCTTCATGAGCGTGGGTGCCTACAGCGGCATCGTCGCCGCGATGAGCCTTTCCGAGGCGATCCCCAACGACACGGTCCGTCTCGTGATAGCGCTTGTCGTGGGTGCCGCCTGCGCCGCCCTTGCCGGGTTCCTCATTGGCATTCCGGTCCTGCGCCTGTCCGGCGACTACCTCGCCATCGTGACGCTCGCGTTCGGTGAGATCATCAAAGAGGTCGTCACCTGCCTGATCGTGGGCGTGGACGAGCGCGGGCTCCACGTCCTGTTTAATCTCACGGGCAAGCTCACGGTCGACAACCTCGGCCTCTCCGAGACCGGCGTCGCCATTATCAAGGGTGCGCAGGGCGCTTCGGGCACGGATATGATCTCGACGTTATTCGCCGGCTTCGTGTTGGTCATGGTCGCACTCGTGATCGTGCTCAACCTCGTGCGCAGCCGTACCGGCCGCGCCATCCTAGCCGTGCGCGACAACCGCATCGCCGCGGAGTCCGTGGGCATTTCCACTACTAAGTACCGTATGATCGCCTTTGTAGTCTCCGCCGCCCTCGCAGGTGCCGCGGGTGCGCTGTTCGGCAACAGCTTCTCACAGCTGTCCGCCACCAAGTTCGATTTCAACATGTCCATTCTCATTTTGGTCTTCGTCGTCCTGGGTGGACTGGGCAACATGCGCGGCTCGATCATCGCCGCGACGATCCTCACCATCTTGCCCGAAGCGCTGCGTCAGTTCTCCGACTACCGCATGCTCGTCTACGCCATCGTGCTAATCCTCGTGATGATCGGTACCAACAACGATTCGCTCAAGAACTTGGTGGCCCGCGTTATCCCCAAGCGCAAGACGTCCGAAGAGGAGGTGTCGGCAGATGCCTAAGTTCGAATTCGAGCGCGGCAAGATGGTGCCGGTCCCCAGCCACTCCATCGTGCCTGAGCGCGACGTCGATTCCGCTCCCGTTCTCGAGGCCCTGCACCTGGGCATCGATTTCGGCGGCCTCAAGGCGGTCGACGACTTCAACCTCACCATTGGCAAGACCGAGATCGCCGGACTCATCGGTCCCAACGGAGCGGGTAAGACCACGGTGTTCAATCTGCTCACCAAGGTGTACGCTCCCACCCGCGGCACCATTCTGCTCAACGGCAACGATACGAGCGGCAAGTCCGTCTACCAGGTCAACCGCATGGGCATCGCCCGCACGTTCCAGAACATCCGCCTGTTCAACACCATGACGGTGGAGGAGAACGTCAAGGTCGGCCTGCACAACACCAAGGCCTACTCCACGCTCTCGGGCATCCTGCGCACGCCGGCGTACTGGCGTCGCGAGGCCGAGGCGCACGAGCGCGCCCTCGAGCTGCTGTCAATCTTCGACATGCAGGATCTCGCCAGTCATCAGGCGGGGAGCCTCCCTTACGGTGCCCAGCGCCGCCTGGAGATCGTGCGCGCGCTCGCCACGAACCCGAGCCTGCTGCTGCTCGACGAGCCCGCCGCCGGCATGAACCCCTCCGAGACCGCCGAGCTCATGGAGAATATCGTCAAGATCCGTGATACCTTCAACATTGCGATCATGCTCATCGAGCACGACATGAGCCTCGTCATGAACATCTGCGAGGGCATCTGCGTGCTGAACTTTGGCAAGGTCATCGCCAAGGGCACGCCCGAGGAGATCCAGAGCAACGAGGCGGTCATCGAGGCGTACCTCGGCAAGCAGAAGGAGGCGTAAAGACGATGGCTGCGGACACTGCCAACAAGGTCCTCGAAGTCGAGGACATCAACGTCTACTACGGCGCGATCCACGCCATCAAGGACGTCTCGTTTGAGGTCCATGAGGGTGAGATCGTCGCGCTCATCGGCGCAAACGGCGCCGGCAAGTCCACGACGCTCAAGACGCTCTCGGGCCTGCTGCGCTCGAGTACGGGTTCGATCGAGTTCATGGGCGAGGACATCATGCATGTCCCCGCAGATAAGCTCGTCGAGCGCGGTCTGGCGCATGTGCCCGAGGGCAGGCGCGTCTTCGCCCAGATGAGTGTCGAGGAGAATCTCGAGATGGGCGCCTACACCCGTCCCAACTCCGAGATCGCCCCCGGGCTCGAGCGCGTCTATGCGCACTTCCCGCGCCTCAAGGAGCGCCGCCGCCAGGTTGCAGGCACGCTTTCCGGCGGCGAGCAGCAGATGCTCGCCATGGGTCGCGCGCTCATGAGCGCACCCAAGTTGCTGATGCTCGATGAGCCCTCCATGGGCCTCGCCCCCATCTTGATCGAGCAGATCTTCCAGATCGTGAAGGACCTGCATGCCGCTGGTACCACGATCCTACTCGTTGAGCAGAACGCCCAGATGGCGCTCTCCATCGCCTCGCGCGCCTACGTCATGGAGACGGGCCACGTGACCCTTTCGGGCACCGGTGACGAGCTGCTCCACAACGACGACGTTCGTCGCGCCTACCTTGGAGGGTGACGCCCCCCCCATACGGTCCACGCCATCCCACCCTCGGCGCGAGGGGCCCTGCCCGCCTGCTCGCGTCGAAACCCCATCGCGCGCCCTCGTCACGCCATCCGACGGGGGCGCGCCCATCTGCATCGATGTCCCGCTGGCCCTGTCGCCCGGGCGCTTCCCCCGATGTGCGCCTCGGGCCTCGAAAGATCGCCGCACGGGCGAGATTCTCGCAGTTCCATGGCTTGGATTCCAGTAAAGTTGAGGGGTTGAAAATCCGCAGCGTGCCCTAAGGGGGCTCTCGATCTTAAACTCGCGAGGTCGGGGAGTTGCACAGGAAGGAGTCTTGAATGACCGAACAGGTTTCAACGGAGGAAAAGGGCGAACTTTTCAAACTCGACGGTAAGCCGTCGTTTGGAGAGGCGTTCCCGCAGGCCATGCAGCACGTCCTTGCCATGCTCGTGGGCAACATCACGCCGCCCATGCTCATCGCCGGTACCTGTGGCCTTTCCGCCGCCGACCAGACCATGCTCATGCAGTCCGCGATGATCATCGGCGGGCTTACCACGCTTGTGCAGCTGTTCCCGGTGCTCGGGTTCGGCATGGGGCTTCCCAGTGTCATGGGTGTCGCGTTTGCGTACATGCCCATTCTTACCACGATTGGCATGCAGTACGGTATCGCCGCGATCTTTGGTGCCCAGCTCGTGGCGGCGTTCGTCTCGATTTTCATCGGCATGTTCATCGGCAAGATCCGTAAGTTCTTCCCGCCCATCGTGTGCGGCACGGTCGTGCTCGCCATCGGCCTGTCGCTCTATGCCACCGCTATCAATTACTTTGGCGGCGGAGCAGGGGCAAAGGCGGCCGGGACCTTCGGCTCTCCCGAGTTCTGGATCCTCGCGGCGGTCACCCTCGGTGTCACGCTGGCCTGCAGCCTGTTCGGCAAGGGTTACATCAAGATCTCCGGCATGGTCATTGGCGTGGGCGTGGGCTACGTGGTCGCGCTCATCATGGGAGGCCTGATCGACTTCACGCCGGTCGCCGAGTCCGCGATCATCTCTGCGCCCATCCCGCTGCACTTTGGTCTCGAGTTCCACCCCGACGCGATCATCATGATGATCCTTATGTACATCGTCCAGGCCGTGCAGACCATCGGCGATGTGTCCTCCACCACCATGGGTGGCTTTGGTCGCGACGCGAAGGACACCGAACTTGGCGGCGCCATCAAGGGCCAGGGCATCTGCGGCATGATCGGCGCGCTCATCGGCGGCCTGCCCACGGATCCGTTCAGCCAGAACGTCGGCCTCATCTGCACCACCAAGGTCGTCGCCAAGCGCGTGTTCGCCATCGTGTCCGGCATCATGCTCGTCGCGGGCTTCTGCCCCAAGCTCATGTCGCTCATTGCCACGGTCCCGCAGCCGGTGCTCGGTGGCGCGACCATCACGGTGTTCGCCGCCATTACGCTCTCCGGTATCCAGCTCATTTCCGAGCAGCCGCTCAACTACCGTAACCGCATGATCGTGGGCATCTCGCTCGCGTTGGGCGTCGGCATCGCCAGCGTGCCCGAGATCCTGCAGTTCGCTCCGCAGCTTGTGCAGAACGTCTTTGGCAGCTCGCTCGTGGTTGCCTTCATCGTCGCCTTTGTGCTGAACATGATCGTTCCCGAGGACGATAGCGAGGAATAAATACGCCAAGAGCGCTTCAAACCGATAGCTCCTCGAGTTGAAGGGGCTTCGCGCCTAAGGCGGCTCGCGCGCACGGCGCAGTCAGGGCCCTTCCGCAATGCGCGGGAGGGCCATTCTTGTCATGAATGCGGTTTAATTTCAAACCCCTATACGTTTCGCCGACTGCGCTGATTACGGTATTTCCCTCTTCGGGAGGGAGCCGAACGGTATTCTTGCGTCGCGGTTATAGCTGTCGGCCTCGGAGACTTCTTGGCTTGAGCCGCTTTACAACGAGATTCGTCATGCGCTGTTGCTGTGGGTCTCTTGGGGGAAGGGAGACCGCGAACCCAGTTCCGAAAATGACGACTTGCGCGCAAACGGTTGGCGTGTGGCGACCCCATCTTTCGTTTTTTGGGAGATACTGGGGCGATGGATAAGAGTTCGAAGGGACTTGCATGAAGCTCGGTTGCATTGTCATGGCGTCAGGGGCGGGCGAACGTTTCCGCATGGCAGGAGGCACGGGCTCCAAGTTGCTCACGTCCATCGACGGACCGCTTGGTGAAGTTCCGCTTGTGGTCCAGACGGCGGCGAGCGTGCCTGATGACCTATTCGAAATTGCGGTTGTTGCCTGGCGGTCTGAGGTCGACTCGGTCGTGCGGTTCGCGGGGCTCAACGTCGCCGTGGTGAGCCCCTGCGTCGATATCCAGCCGCGGAGGAGCGACACGGTTCGTGCCGGCGCCACCTATGCCGATGCGCGAGGCTGGGACGGCGTTCTGTTTCTTCCGGGCGACCAGCCATTGGTGACGCGTGAGAGTTTCCGTGCCCTTGCGGAGGCGTTCACACGCGATCCCTCGCGAGCATACCGTTTGAGTTGGTGCGGCGTTCCGGGCTCTCCCGTGCTTTTTCCCGCACGTTGCATTGCGGTGCTTATGGCGTTGCAGGGCTCCGATGGGGGCTCATCGCTCTTCAGGTCGGGGGAGCTCGAGGTGTCGTTGACCGAGGCACGAGAAGCGTGCGAACTTATCGACGTCGATATCCCCGCTGATCTCGAGCGCATCAAGGAAGCATGTCGGCAGCGGCGTCATTTGGAAATCGTATAGGCCGCTTCGGGTGAGCGCCTTTCGTGCGTTGCACTCATGTGAAACGGACGAAAGGCGC
>OCAH01000556.1_pt1 | contig 11094 bp, 7 predicted proteins | sample 1477131 | NCBI WGS metagenome assembly OCAH01 (sample SAMEA2580291, study PRJEB22360) | human gut metagenome | biome: human gut; feature: human-associated habitat; material: faeces | place: Denmark | collected 2008/2010
CGCGACATATGAGCACGCGCACTTCGGACCCCATCGCCAGCATGCCGGCGATGGCGATGCGTTGTTGTTGGCCGCCGCTCATGCGCGTCGGATCGGAAGCGCGATAGTCGCTCATATCCACGGCGTCCAGCGAACCGGAGATGCGCAGGCCGATCTCATCATGCTCAATCGCAAGATTCTCCGGTCCGAACGCCACGTCGTCTTCGGTGACGGTGGTGACGATTTGGTCTTCGGGATGCTGGAACACCGCGCCTATGCCGCAACGGGCGGTTCGATACTCGTCGGCGTGCGCGCCGGACTCGTCGAACACCACATTGCCTGACAATACGACATATCCCTCATCGGGAGCCACCAGTCCGGCGATGACACGTGACAGCGTGGATTTGCCCGAACCGTTCGGTCCGGTCAGACAGATGCGTTCGCCACGGCGGATGTCAAGGCTCACACCGTCAAGCGCCCATGTCGCGCCGCCATCATAGGTGAATCGCACATCGCGTAACGTTATGATCGGCGCATTGGTCGTAACCATAAAATCTTCCTTCACCAGCACTGTATGGAATTCTCGGGGAAAACAAGACGGAGGAACCCTCCAGCGGATACGGACGGTCCCTCCATGTTCATTTCAATGGGAACAAACGAAGCTCAACGGTTCAGCAGGTTGGAGATCGGCTTGTAGATCAGGAACGTGACCACGCCGTGGATGGTGAACTTCAACGCGTTGAACGGCAGGAGCGCCGGCACGATAAGCGCCACGACCTGCGCGGTGGTCATGTGCGCGTAGAACGGCGTGACGATGATGTTGCCGACGATGGCGACGGCGAGCGCCACGACAGCGCCGACGATGATGCCGATCAGCGCGCCCTTGCGCGTCTTGTTCTTTTTGTAGATGAGCGATGCCGGCACGGACAGGGCCAATGCCACGAGCACGGCCATCAGGGTGCCCCATGGGTTGGTGAACAGGTGCGGCACGAAGCCGAGCACGCTGACGATGACGGCTGCGGCCGGTCCGAACGCGAAGCCCGCGACGAGGCAGACGATGCCGGATGGGTCGTATTTGAGCCACTGCACGCCTGGGATGATCGGGAATTCGATGAAGCTGACGGCCATGGACAGCGCCACGAACAGCGCGTACATGGCGATGCGTTTGGTGGACCAGCGGCCGGAGTCGGCGACGCCTGTGGAGTGCGCGTTGTCCGGACGGGTCATCGGTTTGTCTGCGGCCTGATCAGCTGCGGTATTGGAGGTATTGCTAGGAGAGGATACACTCATGTTGAGCTCCGTTTCTTCCATCCGGACTGTAACCGTTGGCCCCGGATTCTCACCGGATCAGCCGCTTTCGCGGGTCGCGGGCTTCGGTATGGGGCCGTTATGAATGCCGGTCGTGCCGTTACCGCCAGTAAGGATTTTCACCTTCCCTGAAACTTGCTTGTCCATATATACGCCCGCCATGCGATATGCGCAACCTGCGTTCCGTTTTCGTCTTGCGATTCGGAACGCAGTCTGCGCACGCCGCGACAGCGGGCATGTTATGACAGCAGGCCGAGCAGATCGTCCTTGCTGAGCGTGCCGACGCCGCCGGATGCGGTGCCGTCGGTGAATTGGCGCGCCAGCTTGTTTTTCTTTTCCTGCAGTTTCAGGATGCGTTCCTCGATGGTGTCTTTGGCCACGATCTGGTATACGTTCACGTCCTGGGTTTGGCCGATACGGTGCGCGCGGTCGGTTGCCTGGTTCTGCGCGGCGGCGTTCCACCATGGATCGGCGTGCACCACCACGGATGCGCCCACGAGGTTCAGGCCCGTGTTGCCGGCTTTGAGCGAGATGAGGAATACGGGCACGTCATTGCCGTTGAATTCGTCGACCAGTTCCACACGGCGTTTCTTCGGCGTCTCGCCGGTGATGGTGTAGTATTCCACGCCTTGTTCGGCGAGTCTGGTACCGATGAGTTCGAGGAACGAGGTGAATTGCGAGAACACGAGGACCTTTTTGCCTTCGCCCATGCATGTGGCCACGAGTTCGACGATGGCGTCGAGTTTGGCGGAGGCGTTCTTCGCGTCGGCGTATACGAGTCTTGGATCGCAGCAGATTTCGCGCAGCAAGGTGAATTCGGCGAGGATGCGGATCTTCTTGGTGTTGAAGTCGGCGTCCGACGCCTTGGTGAGCGTGGCGCGTAGCCGCTGTTCGTGTGCGGCGTACAGTTTGCGCTGCTCTCCTTCCAGTTTGACGGTGAGCACGTTCTCGAATTTGTCGGGCAGGTCGGTGAGCACGTCTTTTTTCAGACGGCGTTTGATGAACAGTCCCACCAATGCCTGCAGTTTGTCGGCCATGACGGAATGTTCCGGACCGGGAGCCATGATCGGCTGCTCGTATTTTTCGCGGAATTTCGTATAGGTGCCGAGCAGTCCGGGCATGAGGAAGTCGAAAATGCTCCACAGTTCGCTCAACCGGTTTTCGATTGGCGTGCCGGTCAGAGCGAAGCGATGGTCGGCCGTGACCTGTTTGACCGATTTGGCTACCTTTGTGGCGTGGTTTTTGATGTATTGCGCCTCGTCGAGCGCCATCAGCGCGAAATGGCAGGCTGCGTAATCGTCCACGTCGCGACGCAGCAGATCGTAGGAGGTGATCACCACGTCGGTGCCGTCGTACGTCGTGGTGCCATTCGTCGTAGCACCGTCGTTCTCCTGCGATTGCGCGGCAACCGTCGCGATGGCCTTGCGTCGCTGCGCTTTCGTACCGGCGACGACTTCCACCGTCAGATCGCCCGCGAATTTCTCGCATTCCGCGGCCCAGTTGTAGACGAGCGATGCCGGGCAGACGATGAGTGACGGACCGTTTCCTTTGCGCGCTTCGATGAGCGAGAGCAGCTGCACGGATTTGCCGAGGCCCATCTCGTCGGCGAGGATGCCGCCGAAGCCCTTGTCCCACAGGGTGGACAGCCATTGGAAGCCCTCCACCTGGTATGGGCGGAGCACGGTTTTGAGCCGTTCGGGCACTTCGTAGCGTTTCGGATCGACGATCTTCACATCGTTGACATAGTCCACGAACGAGGCGCTTTTGCCTTCGTCGTCCACTTGGGAGTCCAGCAGGAACGCTTGGTATCCGGGGATTTTGATGATGCCGGAGTCGAGCTGTTTTTCACTCAGGTCGAGGTCCGTGGACACTTGGTCGAGCTCATGCAGGTCGGCTTCCTTCAAATCCACGAACGTGCCGTTTTTGAGCCGATGGTAGCGGCGTTTTCTGCGGTAGGAGTCAAGCAGCGCGCCGACTTCGTTCATCGGTACCTCGTCGGCGATCGGTGAGATTTCAACGAGGTTCGAGTCGATGGACAAGCCGACCTTCACCGATGGCGGGTTGGGCTGCATCATGCCATCGAATGCCGCCGTGGAGAAGACCTGGCCCACCGATTTGAGGATCTGCACGCCGTCGGTGAGCATGAGCAGGATAGCCTGCTCGTCCTCCTCCTTGATGCGGGCCACGTCGATGGAGCTCCATGTAGGGCACAGCTGGCGTACCACCTGCACGGCGAACGATTCCCGTGACAGGTCGCGTTTGACCAGCGAGGCCTTCGAACGTGAATCGGGGTTGATCACGCCGCGCAGTTCTTTGGCGGTGGGCACCAGTTGGAAGGTGAAGTCGCCGTATTTCGCCACCGCTTCGCAGGTGATGCCGTACAAATCGCGGTCCAGATAGAATTCGATCCGGCATTCGGTTCCCACCGCTTCGGTCACTTCCTGCGGAATGTCGAATCCGATGCCCGCTTCGGTGAGTTTCGGCACGATGGTTCGGGCGAACATGGGCCAGTCGTTTTCGGCGATGAACACGCCGTCCGGATCGTCGGAACACAGGTCAGGCAGCACCTGCAATGCCGGGCGCAGTTTATCGGTGCAGCGGAAGAGCCCGTCGATGCCTATCCTGTCCGTCGCCGTGGAATCGTCGGGACGTTCGCGGCTGAAAACGTAGAAGCCGTTGCGTCCGTTGATGACATCGGAGATGCTTTGGTTCGATGTGATGCGCACGCCCGACGCGGTGCCCTCATGCACGTAGGACGCCTTGAACGTGAAGGTGGGGTCGCCTTCGACAATGTCAAGGCCGAACGGTTCGCCTCCTTCGTTGGCCATGTGGATGCGGCTTGGCCCGGATTTCTTGGTGCGTTGGAAATCCTCGATAAGCAATCGTCTCAGCCCGTCACCGTCCGACGTGCGCAGGAAACCGCGGGCCTTCGACTCGTGTTCCTTGTATTCGTCCTGTGTCACGGCGTGGAACAGGTCGAGCAGGTCGCATGCCTCCCAATCGGTGAGGACGAGTTCACGGTCGACGCGTACCGCTTCGCCGTAATAGTATCCGTTTTGCAGTTGGGCCGCCGTTCTGGATGCGATCACCTGCTGCAGGAAGCGGTATAGCTTCAGCGAGAAGGGGTCGAGCATGTCCGGAGTGTGGGTGAACGCGAGTTTTTTGCCATATGACTCGTATGTTCCCGTCCGCATGTCGGCCACGAATCTTGAGATGTTTTTGAGCGCATAGTCGGCGTCGCCGCATCCGATGCGCAGGGACAGGCGCAGGGCGTCATGGCCGTTGATCAGCGTGGGCTCGAGGTACACGCTTCCCGGTTTGACGTCGACCGGCGCGCTTGATTTGCGTTTCGGTTTGGCGGCTCCCTGTCCGGAGGCGCCACGTTGTTCCTCGATCAATCGGCTTTTCGCGTTGATGATTCGTTTCAGCACGTCGAGTTGGGCGTTCTCGCCGGCGTTGTTGCTTTTCGCATCGAGGGAGCGCATGTAGTCGGCGAGGGCCCGAGGTGTTGCGGTTGCGGCGTGGAATCCCCGGAATCGTTCCGGCTGTTGCAGGAACAGCAGCAGCATGGCGGCTACGTGCTTGCACATGCCGGTATACCGGCGGCTGGTGGAGGAAGCCGAGTCGTCATCATCGTTGACGTGGCCGTACGTGCTGCCGGAGCCGAAATCGTCGTAGTCGTCGACGTAATCGTAGTCGTCGTCATCGTCGAGGCTGCGGTATTTCGGACTGTTGTGGTAGTCGAAGGTCCGGTAGGAACCGTAGCCGCGCTGCGAACCGCTGAATGCCGGACAGGAGCAGTAGCGTGCCAGAAACAGCTCGTCGGCGAAATCAAGCGTGGCTTGCACTTCGTAACGGCTGGAGGGTGAGGTGGTGCCCCGTATGGTGGCATACAGGGTGATGCGGTTGGATGCGGTGTCGTTCAGGCAATGCAGGTCCTCCATTTTGGAACGCCATTGGTTGGCGATGCCGCGGGCGCGCTGCAGTACCGGCTGGCTGCATTCGCTGCGCAGCTCGTCGGAAAGCCATGCCAGAGTGTCCGCCACCTGAACCCCCATCGTTCGTACGTTTGTTCTCATGCAACCATACCAGCGCGATGGAACAGCAAAAGCCGCGGCCCGATCCGGACCGCGGCATGTTATCGCCCGTGTTGCGTCAGCGGCAGCGTTTGGTCAGCGGCTGCCATGGGTCGAGTTCCACCGGCTCGGTTTCGAGCAGCGCTCGGGTGGCGTCGTCGAGGTATTCCTTGCGGATGATGATTTCGGTCACATAGCGGTCGAACCACTTGTCGGAGGCCACGTAGTAGCCGTCTTCGCCGTTGTCTTTGCCCCAGCTGTTCTCCACTTTCCAGCGGTTCGGCTTGCCTTGCTCGTCAAGGTTCACGCCGGTGAGGGTCATGGCATGGTTGCTTGGACTGTCGCCGTATTCGAGGCCGTGCGCCTTGTCGAAGTCGAAATCGGTGCCGAACAGCTGGTCCACGCGCACGCTGTCGCAGTCGAAATAGCCGGCCGCACGCAGCGAGAACTGGGTGCAGTCGCAGGCGAACCAGATCGGGTGTCCGGCGCTAATCTGGTCGACCGCGGCCTTTTTGAACACGTCGAGCGGCACGTTGACGAATTCCATATCCCCCGCTTCGGCCACATTGGCGGTGTAGCGGATGCGGTAACGCTTGTTGAACGGACGGGACGCCATCGGCACGTTGCACAACGTCACCAGATCGTCGACGTCCACCGGCACGTACTTCTTGTAGAATTCCATCGGCGTGATGCCGGTTTCGCGGATCTGTCTGCGCTCGTCCTTGCCGGTTTTCGGCTTGTCGGCCTCGTCTTCGCCGCTTTTCTTATCGTCCTTCTTGTCATCGTCGCTCACGCGGGCCAGGAAGTCGAACTTCTCCGGCGGCTCGCCCAACGAGATGGCGCACATGCGGTACACGGTGGACATGTCGTCGTCCTTGACCGCGCGCAGTTCATCGACCGTGGCGCCGGCTGCGTAACGTTCGCGCAGGTCGGCGGCGAACTGGCGCAGCCTGCTGTTGAGGTATTGTTTGAACGCGTCGGAGTCCTTGGAATTGGCGGATTCCGGGTAGGCGCTCTTCGGCACGAGACCATACTTGTCCACAAGGGCGGCGAACATCTGCCACCAACCGCCGTCATCGGCCGGCCCGTAGTTGATCTCCTGGAACAGGCGGCTGTCGGTCGGCTCGTCGAGCGTGGCGAACACGTTTTCGAGATACGTGTTGGATTTTTCCATCGCATCCCAGAAGAACAGGTAGGTTTCGGAGAATTCGAAATCGTCGAGTCCCCACTGGTGCATGAGCTCGTAACGCAGGGTGTTGAGGGATGCGAACATCCAGCAGCGGCCGGATCGGCGCTGGTTGGTGATGGACCCCTGTTTCAGTTCGATGGAGAAGTCGCGTGGCAGCGCGCGCTGGCCTTTGTAGTCGGTGGCGGCTTCGAGCACGCCCGAGGACACCGCGGCGTTGGCGGCCACAAGGTTGGCCCGGTCGGCGTTGAAGTCTTTGGCGTATTGTGCGAGACGTTCCGGTTTGATTGCTGTGATGCTGTTGGTCATACGGCCGATTCTTGCCATACGTCTTGACGGATGCGAAATACTGGTTTCGGCATGCCGAAAAATCTGCCGTAAATAAGCGATTCGAATTCGTTCCGGGGATATTCTTGTACTACTTGAGGGGTTTTAGGGTGAGGAGCGTATCATGCGTCGTCATGGTTCGATGATGGTTGTTTTGTCCGGATTGCTGGCTGCGAGTCTGGCCATCGGACTGCCGGTCGGTTCGGCGTATGCGGACGAGCCGACGGATGGCACCGGGGCCGGCACGTCCGCCACGGAGGTGTTGGATTCGTTGGAGGTCAAGGGCCGCGCGCCGAAAACCGGGTACAAGCGCACTCAATTCGGCAAGGCGTGGGCCGACGTGGACCACAACGGCTGCGACACCCGCAATGATATCCTCAACCGCGATCTGACCGGCGTGAGGCACAAGTGGCGTACGCACAATTGCGTGGTGAAGTCCGGAAAACTGCATGATCCATACACTGGCAAGGACATCAAGTTCAAGAAGGGCAAGAAGACTTCCACCGCGGTGCAGATCGACCATGTGGTGGCGTTGAGCGATGCGTGGCAGAAGGGCGCGCAGAAGCTCAGCGAGGAGCGCCGCACCGCATTGGCGAACGATCCGTACAATCTGCTGGCCGTGCAGGGGCGTGCCAACCAGAAGAAGTCCGATGGCGATGCGGCCACGTGGCTGCCGTCCAACAAGGGGTTCCGTTGCGAATACGTGGCGCGTCAGATCGGCGTGAAGCACAAATACTCACTGTGGGTCACGCAGGCCGAAAAGGAAGCCATGGCCAAGGTGCTGTCCTCCTGCCCGACGCAGACCGTGCCCGATTACACGGGGGTCAAGGATTCCACAGCCGAGAAGACCACCGAGTCCGAGCAGACCGAACAGACGCAGACCGAACAGACGCAAACCGAACAGTCAGCTGAGCAGGCCCAGCAGAATCAGCAAACGACACAGGCACCTGCGCCCGAACCCGCTCCGGCTCCGGCTCCCGCGCCCCAGCCAGCGCCACAGCAGGATGTCTACTACCAGAACTGCACCGCGGCACGAGCCGCTGGCGCCGCGCCTATCTACCAGGGCCAGCCGGGCTACCGTTCACAACTGGACCGCGACCATGACGGAGTCGCCTGCGAATAAATCCAATGCAGCGTCTCCGCCTTTCCGGTTGTAAGACGTATGACGGTGAGGCATAGGAAAAGCGCCGGGTTATTCATCCGGCGCTTTTCCTATGCCTCAGCCTCTTTCCGCATTTTCCGCAGTGCAGTCATGAGAACCGCTATGGTCTGCGCAGCCGCGCGATGTCGTCGCGCAGCTGGTTGACGGTGTCCGTCAGTTCCCGCACATTGTGGCGCAACTGTTCCGTCTCCGATTCCGCCTCGTCCGCGCGCTTGTCGGTTTCGTCACGGACACGATCGACTGTCCATGAGGCCAGTGTCGCGGTGACGATGCCGATCAGGGCCACGCCGGTTATCATCAGCCCGATGGCGATGCTTCTTCCCTGCCATGTCACCGGAGACAAATCGCCATAGCCGACTGTGGTGACGGTCACGAACGACCACCATATCGCCTCGCCGAAATCGGTGATGGAAGCGCCTGGAACCCCACGTTCCACATCCAATTCGGCAAGGGCGCCGATATACATCAACAGTGTCACGCTGCAGCATGTGTACAGTGTGATGCGTCCACGCACCGCCATGCCACCGGTACGGTTGAGCACGTTGAGCACTGCCACCAATCGCAGCAGCCTCAATGGTCTGAAGATGGGCAAGGCGATGGACACCAGCATCAGCAGATTCTCTTTGAACCAGGCTTTCTTGTCCTTCGCCAGCAGAATCGAAACGACGTAGTCGACGATGAACGCCATCCAGATGATGTTGATCACCGTTTCGCACAACAGGATATGCGTCCTCGCCAGCACTTCCCACGAATACGCGAACAGGAACACCAATGCCAATGCGGTCATGAACCATTCGGTCATCCGCTGCCATTTGTCCAATGTCATATCTCCCGCCTTTCTCCCCATGGCTGCCATCATACGGGTTTGCCCGTTTTTGTGACGTATTCCGGGCGCGGTGCATGTGCCTTCAGACCAGATAGACCTCCTCATGTGGTTCGTTTCAGAGTTCATCTCGGAGGCCGTCCGATTCGGACCATTCAGCCGACGACCGAAGGAGCGGATACCCACTTTTAATGAACGTCAGCCCTTGAGAGGCATGCGGTTGTCGAGCGATTGTCCGTTGGCGTAGCAGCGCACGTTGCCCAATGCGATGGCGATGATGCGCCGTTCGGTGGACTCCAAGTGGTTGCCGCCCGCCACATGCGGGGTGATCAGGCATTTCGGCTCGCTCCATAATGGCGATGCCACCGGCAGCGGCTCCGGTTCGGTCACGTCGAGGCCAGCGCCGCGGATCATGCCGTTGGCGAGCGCGTCGGCGAGCGCCTGCGTGTCTATGGCGTCACCGCGGCCCGCGTTGATGACGATGGCGTCGGTTTTGAGTTTTGCGATGCGTTCCGCGTTGAGCAGGTGGTGTGTGGATGGCGTGGATGGCACGCACATGGCGATCACGTCGGCGTATTGCAGCACGTCATCGAGCGATTCGAATCCGACCATGTGGTCGATGCCCGGCGCTTCGACGGTGGGGTTGCGGCGGATGCCGATGGTCGACATGCCGCCGCTCTTGCATAGGAGTGCGAAATGCGATCCGATGTCGCCGGTGCCGATGATGAGCGCGGTTTTGCCGTCGGGGCTGATGACGCGGCCGGCGTCCTGCCATGCGGCGTTCGGGTTGCCGACGGCGTAGATGTGCAGGTTTTTCATGATGGCCCACATCATGGCGAACATGTGTTCGGACACGCTTTGTCCGTAGGCGCCGGTGGCGTTGGTGAGCATGGAGCCGGGGTGGAGCACGCCAGGCCGCTGGTATTTGTCGACGCCGGCGCTCCAGGTCTGCAGCCATTCGAGTCTGGGGCATTGCGCGCATGTTTCGGGCGTGATGTTGCCGATGACCGCGGTTGCATACGCTTTGAGTTCGTCCGGTATTTCGGCGGTCCAGTTCATGGAGCCTCGTTGTGCCGGGTCGCCGACGAATTCCTGCGGCATGCCTTTTGCGGCGCGCGTGAACTGCGCGCGTTCGGCCTCGGTCAGCGGCAGGCAGTTGACGATCAGTTTGCGGTCATTCTCTATTCCCATGCGCCCAACCCTATGTCAACCATCAGATATGCGGCGCGGTTCAGATGCCGAGCTCGTCGGTGTCGAAAATGATGGTGACCGGACCATCGTTGGTAAGGCTTACGCGCATGTGGGCGCCGAATCTGCCTTCTTTGACGTCGAGTCCCTGCGCGTGCAACGCGTCGTTGAACGCATGCCATACCTGTTCGGCATGGTCGGGCGCGCCTGCTTTCACGAAGCTTGGCCGGTTGCCTTTGCGTACGTCCGCATACAGCGTGAACTGGGATATCGACAGCACGCTGCCGTCCACGTCGTGGATGGAACGGTTCATTTTGCCGTTCTCGTCTTCGAAAACGCGCAGGTTGGCGATTTTACGGGCGAGCCAGTCCACCTGTTTCGTCCCGTCCTCGTCTTCCACGCCGACAAGCAGCACATAGCCGACGCCGATACGCTGCGGTTCGAACGTGGCATCGACTTCCCCACTCACCTCGTCGACCACGTCGACAAGCCCCTCACTGACCTTCTGCAATACGATGCGCATAAGCTGCCCTTCTCCCCTCTCGTCTTCCCGTCCGATTCAGCCGGCGTAGTCGACGATGGCTTGCGTGACCTGTTTCAGATAGTCGAGCGACGTACGCCAATCGTCCGGCACTTCGATGGAATGGTTGGCACCGGCGAACGTGCGCACATGGTCGGTGAGCAGATGCGCCTTGGCGTCATCGAAATACGGGTCGGCGTCGCCGGCGCAGATCAACGGCATCGGACTGCCGACCGCACCCGGCAGCGGCGCGGGAATGACCGACTTGTGCTTGTCGAATGGCGGCGGATTGAGTACCGGGGTGAGCAGCACCACGCGCAAGCCCAGCTTCGCCGAATGCGGGTAGGAAAGCGTGGACAGTGACTTGGTGACAACCAGCAGCCGTGCTTCCTCACCGGATTCCGCAGCATGTTCAAGCGCCTCGGCACGCCATTGGTCGACCACACGTTCCATGCAGGCGATCATTTCCGGAAACTCGACGCTTTCCGTCAGTTTCAGGTCGAGCCGGTCCACGAACCATCCGTT
>OCAH01000562.1_pt1 | contig 11044 bp, 11 predicted proteins | sample 1477131 | NCBI WGS metagenome assembly OCAH01 (sample SAMEA2580291, study PRJEB22360) | human gut metagenome | biome: human gut; feature: human-associated habitat; material: faeces | place: Denmark | collected 2008/2010
TTTTAGATTTGTAGAAGAAGAAAGTATTTTTGATAGCTTTAAATACTCCAATAGCAATATGTATTTTTAATTTGAATACAGCGAAACAGCTAAAACATAAATCCCAGCCCTTTCTTCTGAGAAGTATTAAACCGCTCAATATAACTAAACTCATTTTTATGAATATAAGCGAACTCTGAAGATAGATATAAATAAAGAATCACTATTTGTAACCTTTTAAGTTGAAAGAATCTTAATATTCCAATAACTATTATTTCAATATTTAGGTTTACCAAACCCAAATCACAATTGTGTTGTGCATTTCTTATCTGAGAATCTTGGTTAATACATTTGTCCAAAATCAATCAGTACTTGAAATGATACAAACTCCGGTTATAGTGACATTTGCCAATCAGAAGGGAGGTGTCGGAAAGACTACCCTTTGTGTCACCTTTGCCAACTATTTGGTGACAAAGGGGGCAAGGGTTGTAGTAATAGACTGCGACTTCCAGCACTCCATCATGAAGTGCCGAAAGGCTGACATCAGGAAATACGGCGAACAGGAAATGCCATACGAGGTATGGGCATACGAATCCAACGACAAGGCAATGATGACTTCCCTTATGGAGAAGCTGCACAACGATCCTGAAATTGACATTGTGCTTATGGACTCTCCCGGAAGTCTGAAGGCGGAAGGGCTGATACCCATGTTCGTCAACTCGGATATTATTATTGTTCCATTTCATTATGACCTGGTAACCGTTCCGTCCACGGCCAGTTTCCTCATGTTTGTTGACCGGCTGAAAAAGGCTGTCGGTGAAAGGATGAAAGCCAGACTCTTCATCATTCCTAATCTGAATGACGGAAGAATCGGCAAGCGTTCCGAACTGCTTATCTGGGACAATGCAAGGGATACCTTCTCCAACTATGGATACGTCACTGCGAAGATTCCCAAACGTGCGGATATGGAACGGTTCAGCACCATGGCTGCACTGGATATGCAGGCCGCTATCGTTACACCGGTCTTTGATAAGGTCTATCAGAGTATCTTCGATACACTTCAACCGATAAGAGAAAAAGAACTCAAAGGCATACAGCTGACGGAAAATCTGAATCCCAAACCTAAGAAGAAAAAGAAGGCACAGCCGTCTGATGAAGCTTCACAGGACAGTAACGAAAATCAGAATAAAGAACCAGAATAATCAGTAAATTTCAATAACCATAGCACTATGAGTAAGGATATACCGGAAATAGATGACCTGACAAGAGGCATCAATGATTCAGAACTTATATTGACGGAAGATACCGCAGAAACACAGGTTGAGCAAAAGGAAAATAATAATGAAGCACAGGAAAAGGATACTGCTGTTTCCCTTTCGGATACAGGATGCTGGGATGACTTCATGGAATACCTGCAATCGGACGATTCCAAAACGGACAAAACAGAAAGACTTGTCTGCAAACTTGACCGTGACCTTGCGGATTCACTGGACGACTGCGATATACTTGGCAGATGCCGCTCTGACCTGGTGAATGCCATCGTAAGGGCATTCTTCAAGTCCTACCTGCCACGTCTGGCAGAATACAGAAGGGAAAAGAAATCATTGTTTAACAGTTATAATCTGTAGAATATGAAAAAGACAGACTGGACTGACAGGATGCTGGCCGCTCTTGTCGAACTGTATCCGGTAGAGACCACAGCCTATACAGCTGCCGTTCTCAATCTGAGTGAATCGACCGTCAAGCTGAAAGCCCGTGAACTTGGACTTGTAAAAATGGCCAAATCCAGAAGGATGGAACGTGCCGACTATATCAGAAACCACTTTCAGGAGTGTTCCTTCTCTGAGATAGGGAAAGCTCTCGGCATTACCAGGATGAGTGTCGGACGCATAGCCGCTGCACTCGGACTGAAACGCAGCAGTGAAGAGAAACACCTGATTTCCTCACGTATCCGTACCCAGATGGTAAAGAGGGAAAGACGGCGTATCGTCTTTGGACTGGAACCCATAACCGGTATCCGTGTCATTTCAAACAGGGCGAAGGTAAGGGTGCGCTCAAACATGAAGACAAACGGATACATCATCAGTGAGGAACACAACGTGATTTATTATACCGGCACTACGGAACGCAGGGAACGTCTGGAAAGCCGGGGTATCAGACTGGGACTGCATATCCTTCCGCTTCCGGAGGACAGTTCCGCTCTTTCATCCAACATCATATTACAACAGCCATGCAGTACGGACAGATAGTATTCCTTCTCTTCGTGGCAATGTCATTCTACTATGCGGCAATGATTTTCATGGACTTCCAGAGGGCAAAGGCCGCACAGAATGCCGAGCAGGACAGCCATAAAGAAGAGGACATTGACATATCGGAAGAAGCACGAAGCTTCAGGCCGATAAGGATAAACCGGGATGAACCTGAATCCAAAGAAGAGAATCAGGAAGAGAATAATACAGGGAATCCCGAACCTGAGAATGAAAATACTGATTCTGACGGTACAGAGAAATCTGCATCCCAATCAGAATCTTCCAGACACGTTTACCGGGAGGCCATCATGACTGACGGCATTCTGGTAGAGAATATCATTCAGGAAATAAACCGGCTGGCAGAGACCGGTACCAGTGACCTCGGTGCCGTTATCTTCAGCTGTGAGAATGCCTGATATATATACCGTTCCTTTAGTGACATCTGTTTCTTTGGCGATGAAATCCTTTAACATTATTCAGAAATGCAGTTAATAAAGAAAAATGCCCGGAATCTTACGGAGCGTTTCATCGGTTCAAGTTTTGCACAGAAGAGTGTGGTGGCGGCCATTGCACTGATTATTTCCACGTCCAATGCAATGGCAGGAAGCAAGGGTGCCGCAGGTTTTACTAAGGCCACTCAGGAAGTCAGTTCCTACCAGACTCCGGTATCGAACCTGATGAAGGCCATTGCTGCCGTTATCGTTCTGGTCGGTGCCTTCAACGTCTATTTCAAGATGCAGAACGGAGACCAGGACGTGAAGAAGACCATCATGCTTACCATCGGAGGCTGTATCGCATTCATCGCACTTTCGGAAGCTCTTCCGCTGTTCTTCCAGTAATCCTTTCCCGGCATGACAATGAATCAGGAAGGATACCCTGTGTTCAAGGGATTGCAGAAACCGCTGGAGTTTATGGGCATACGCGGCCGTTTCCTTACTCTGGCAGCGGCAGCCATAGGCGTATCATTCGTAGGCTTCATCGGTTTCTCAATCGCCTTGGGGAAGGTTGCAGGCTTCATAGCCATGATGGTCATGGCACTGGTGGGACTGATAACCATCTACATCAAGCAGCGTGGAGGACTCCACAACAAGAAAAGGGCAAGAGGCATCTATATCTACAGAAGCCTGAGAAAAGAACAGTAAATCACTTTATACAGTATGGCACACAAAAGGAAAAGAATTTTTGACGGACTCTATGCGCAGCTGGAGGAGACGGACGGCAATGTCGTGCTGTTCTCGGCAAGAGGTGAGCCGTCCGTTATCTTCGAAATAACCAATCCGGTCCAGCAGCTCTGTACGGATGCGCAGCAGTACATGCTGTTTCATGACGTGCTATCCAATATCCTTCAGACCATCGGTGAGGGATATGCACTGCAGAAGCAGGACATTCTGTGCAGACAGGCATATCATCATGACGTACCGGACGATGCGGAGTTCCTGACAAGGAGCTATTTCAGATACTTCGAGGGAAGGGAGTTCACAGAGATAAGGACTTTTCTTATCCTTACCCAGGAGGCTCAGAAGAACCAGTTCATCCAGTACGACCCGAAGAGATGGCTCGATTTCCATTCCAAGGTATCAAAGACAGATGATATTCTGACGGAAAAGCATATCCGGCACAGGAAGCTCGGCAAGGAGGAAGTCAGCGAGTACTGCCACCGTTTCATGGCATTCCAGTTCCGGCACGGACCGTTCTCGATGACCAACTTCAAGGCTTCAGACGAATATCTCAGGACAGGTGACCGGATTATCCGTTCCTATCCGCTGGTGGACATTGACGAGATTAATCTTCCTTCCATGGTAAAGCCGTACACGCAGATGAACATCAACGGCTACGGAATTGCAACCGACCTGCTTTCTTTTCTTACCGGCGTCCCCTACTCGGACTGTGTGGTGTTCAACCAGGTCATTCAGATACCGGGACAGAGGAAGCTGCTGCGCAAGCTACAGGCCAAGGCGAAGCGTCACGGTTCCATGCCGGACCCGAGCAACCGTATTGCAAAGGCCGACATTGAGGAAGTGCTGGATAGGCTGGCCGTTGACAGTACCATGCTTGTGTACTGTAACTTCAACATTCTGGTGAGCTGTCCGCCTGACAAGGTTACTCCGGTAACCTCCTTTCTGGAGACCAAACTGTACGAGTGCGGCATCATGCCGTCAAGGACGGCCTACAACCAGCTGGAGCTTTTTATGGACAGTTTTCCCGGTAACGGCTATGCTTTCAACCCGGACTATGACCTGTTCCTGACACTTTCGGATGCTGCACTTTGCTTTTTCTTCAAGGAGCATCTGAAGGAGTCTGAGGATACACCGCTGACCACATACTACACCGACCGTCAGGGGTTACCTGTATGTATCGACATTACCGGTAAGGAAGGCAAGAAGAAAATGACGGATAATGCCAACTTCTTCTGTATCGGCCCTTCCGGTTCCGGCAAGTCCTTCCACATGGAGGAAAACAGGACGAAACGGGTGCAAACAGTGAGAGTAATAAGCGTTGTAATTACCTGATTTTCAGATAATATGTTTTAACAAACGGAAAATTTGACTATTGCCGTTTAGTCCTCATTGGAGTAATTTTGTACCACGGTTGTACCTAGCCGGAGGGGTCGCACGGTTCGGCTTCCTTTCAGCAGCGTGCAACAGCTTTCAACAGTGTGCAACAAAATTTCTTCGATTATGGACCGTCAAAATGAACAGAATTTAACAGGACAACCCGGCAACGGCTTAGGTATGCCGGACAAGCCGTTCCTGACCATCGGCGAGGTGGCGGAACTCCTGCAGGTGAGCAGCCGCACGGTGTACAACCTGATTTACAAAGGTACGCTCCGGGCTTGCAGGATTACATACCATATTACGCTGATTGCAAGGGAGGATTTCTTCCTGATGATTAAGGAAACCACCTACTGCAAGCGGAGCGTCTCGCCATTCGCAAGGCAGGGGAAAAAGACAAAGAAGAAAATGAACGGAGAAAAACAAGGAAAAGAGCAAACAGCCATCATCCGACAAGAGGGAAAGAAAAAGACAAAGGGCAGTCCGGAAAAACGGCGGCTCATTCCGGCGGCAAACTATAAGCAGTCCGTGCGTGATACTTTCACGGACAGGGAAAGTGTCGACGGAGACCTTTATACGATGGCAGAGATATGCCAAAAGTTCAATTATACCTACGGACGGTTCTACAACCTCCGTATGCGGTACTCGATACCGTGCATCAAAGCCAATTCCACCAAATGCTTCCCGAAAGCAGAAGTGGACAAGGCGATGGCGGAAGAGGACGAGCGGCTGGGCAACAACCTTTCGGAACATTGGTATTCGTGCTTTGACATCATGCGCCTGTTCGGGCTGGGCAAAACGCAGGTGCGCAGGTTCGCACTCACCCACGGGGTACGGACGAAGCGCATACACGGCAACAGACTGTACTACCTGAAAGCCGACTGGGATGCGGCACGGAAAGAAGCCGAGCGGAAAAGCGCAAGCACGAAAGCCAAACGGGAAGAATAAGATATTTTCAAACATTCAAAATACATTATCTATATGACGAACATTTGTACGAAAGTGACGGTCAGGAAACGACCCATCAAGAACGGGCAGTTATCGCTTTATCTGGACTTCTACCCACCCGTCCGGCACCCGAAAACGGGCAGGCTGACACGGAGGGAGTACCTCGGCATTTACATCTACGCCAACCCGACAGAGAAGTTTGAAGCGGAGTTCAACAAGACCATGCTGCGCAATGCGGAACTTATCAAATGCAAGCGGACGGAAGCCATCATCAACGAGGAGTTCGGTTTCCTCGACCGCAACAGGGGCAAGGAGAGCTTCTTGGAGTATTTCCGCTCCAAAATGGCGGACGATGATAATTTCAGGAACTGGAACGTTGCCTACAAACACTTCGAGAAGTATTGCGGCGGCAGCTGCACATTTGACGACCTGACGGTGGAATACTGCCAGGGCTTCCTCACCTACATGCTGTCGCTCACCACGCAGACCCACACCAAGATGATGGCGTCCACCGCCAACAACAACCTGAACAAGCTGAAATGCGTCCTGCGGCTGGCATACGAGGACAAGCGGATTAAGGATAACATCGCACCGAGGCTGAAACACGCCAAGGAAGCCAGCACAAGGCGTGAGTTCCTGACACTTGACGAGGTGAAGAAACTTGCGCACACGCCCTGCGGAAAGCCTGTCGTAAAGTCTGCGGCACTGTTCTCATGCCTTACAGGACTGCGCATCAGCGACATCATACGCCTGCAGTGGGAGAACATCATCAGGGGTGCGGACGGCGGCTGGTGTATGCACATCGTGACCAAGAAGACCCGGACGGAAGCCGTCTTGCCACTGTCGGACGAAGCACTTGCACTCTGCGGCGAGCGTTCCACGGGGCAGGTGTTCAAGGGAATGACACAAGCCCTGCTTCCCTTGTATCTCAAAGACTGGATTAGGTCTGCTGGGATTACGAAGCACATAACCTTTCATTGCTTCCGCCATACCTACGCGACCCTGCAACTTGCAGCCGGAACAGACCTTTACACCATCTCGAAAATGCTTACGCACAGTAACGTGGCGACAACGCAGGTTTATGCGGATGTGGTGAACGACCTGAAGCGCAAGGCATCGGAACAGATAACGCTAAAATGACTTACATATGGAAAGAATAACATTTGAACAACTGCCGCAGGCTGTCTCCACCCTGATAGAACGGGTGGAACAGCTTACCGGAAAGGTGGACGAAGTGCTATGCAAGGCGGCAGGGAAAGACACGGGCAGGCGTAACCTGCTTTCCCTTGATGAAGTCGCTGCCCTGCTCGGCAAGTCGGCTTCCACCATCTATGCCATGACTTCAGAAAAGCGCATACCGTACCGCAAGCGTGGCAACAAGCTCTATTTCTTCGAGGATGAGGTCATGCAGTGGATTGAACAGGGCGGGACATCGGGAACGGGCGGAGAGGAAGAGTTCAACAGACGGCTTGAAGCATTGCGCAGCGGCAAAAAGCGCAAGCCCGGCTCATTACAGAACAACAGATGACCACGGTATCACCATAACACCATAGATTATGTGCAAGAACGAACAGAACATACATTACTGCACCATCCTCTCCGCCCGGCAGTGGGATTTTCTTTTGGACGACAAGTCTTCAGCCCTCAGGCAGAAATGCCTGCACAGGCTGATGGCCGCCGCCGTAAGGACAAAGACCGTTTACCGCATCAAGGGTATAGAGATTGTCTTGGAGGTGGGGGAAGTCGCAGCTTCCGATGTGGAACTGGCGGAATATCTCGGCTGCAACCGCAAGACGGTCGGCAAACTCATTGACAGTTTTAACAGGCTCGGTGTGCTGACCACCCGAACCAACAACCGCACTTCCATACACACCCTGCATTTCCTTACAGGGTGGTATGTGGATGGTGTCCTCCTGACCAATCCCCATTATGTCAGGCCTGCGGCTGTTCCCAAAGGACAGGCAGGCGGAGTGCGGACACCATGCTCTGATATGTCGTTGGAGGATAAGCCGTGTACCGTACCTGACGACTGCCAATGCGCAAGGCCTGATACGGACAGCATTACTGGCGGAGCAGCAGCCCTTTCTTCTTCCCTTTATTCGCCCGTGGCATCCGGCAGTCAGGATGCAGAATACAGAACAGGAAATCAGCATATCGCAGACGGCAAAGAGCTATATGGCAATAATTCCACAGGAAGCCCGAAAGAGGCGCAGAACGGCACGGTTGGCGGCGTGGATGGCCCCAATACAGGCTGACAGAATTGACGGGCGCACAGCGCAGGTTTTCAGCGGTACTCCGTTGTCGTGGCGTAACTGACTGGGCTTGCCCAGATATAGCCCACTATAACTTCTCCGCTGCGCTCCGAAGTTGTGGGCTCTCCCGAGGGGCTGGGCGTTGCCCCGTCCCACTTAGGACGCTGCCCTAAGAACCCGGCAAAGACTTTCAGTCCTGTGCAACCCGACCAAAGAGTGACCCTCTCTTTGGAAACTCCGCTCAGTGGCTTTCGCCCCTGAGAACCCCAAGCAGGAAGTGGCCCTCTCCCTGCACCCTCCGATTAAGGCGCCGCCCTAATAACCCATTTTGTGAAATCAAAAAACAGACAAACACTATGACAAAGACATCCATCAACATCAAGCCGTGCAACATCGGCAGCAGCGAGGCGCACAACAGACGGACAGCTGAATACCTCGCCAACATCCGCAAGGAGAAGTTCTACATCCGTACCGACCTCATGGCAGGAAACGAGACATGGGTCGCACCTGATTTCAGTGAAGCCACGCTCACCGACCACTACAATCAGATAGCCGCAATGGTCAAGGAAAAGACTGGCCGCGCTATGCAGACCAAAGACCGTGAACGGGTGAACAAAAAGACGGGTAAGGTGACCATCGTCCGTGGCAGCACCCCGCTCAAGGAGGGCGTTGTCGTCATCAAGGAGGACACTACGATGGAGCAACTGCGGAAATTCTGCGAGGTGTGTAAAGGGCGTTGGGGTGTCACAGCCCTGCAAGTGTTCATCCACCGTGACGAGGGGCATTATGGAACGCCCGGCGACAATGCCACATGGAAGTCCAACTTGCACGCCCACATCGTATGGGATTGGATGAATCACGATACGGGCAAGTCCTGCAAACTGGATGAGAAAGCCATGAGCGAGATGCAGACCATTTTGGCCGAGTGCCTTGACATGGAAAGGGGCACCTCAAAAGCGATAACGGGCAAGGAGCATTTGGAGCGCACGGACTTCATCCTTGCCAAACAGAAACAGGAAGCGGAACGAGCTAAAGCTGAAAGGGAAGCAGCCCTTGCTGCCAAAGAGGAAGCCGAGACAGAACGGCAACTTATCGAGGGAGAGAATAAGGCGAAAGAAATATACCGACAATCGCTTGACAGCGAGATTGCCGACAAGGAACGGAAACTCAAAGACGAGCGCAAGGCGAAAATGGACAGCATACTTGATAGCTTCGGCAGTCTTGTCGGTGTGGGTAAATCCGCAGCAATCGAAAAGGAAAACGCCAAGCTGAAAGCCGAGAACGAGCATATCAAAAATGCCTTTCCAAATGCCGTAAAAGCTAAGGTGGAGGAACGTACAAAGGCATTGGTCGCAGAGAAGCTGAAAGCCGAAGCCGAGCGTGACAGGGCTTTGGTGCAAAGCCGCTCACTTGCCATTGAAAGGGACAAAGCGGTACGGCAGTTTCAGGAGCAAAAGGACGGCGAGAAACAGCGCATCGACTTTGCTGTAAGCCGTGCCACGGCGGAGAAAGACAAGACCATCCGCCTGTTGCAGGATGCGCTTAAAGCAAGCCGGGATATTCTGAACGTGCTTGCTGATATTCTTTACAAGGCAAGCGAAGTCTTTAAGCGAGCCATTGATGCGATTATCCATTTCGGCACGGAACGGCACAAGTCGTTCTTCGCCCCGTCCGAAGCAGCCGACATCAAGAGCGTGATGCAGGAGTACGGAGAAACAACCGAACAGCAAAATGCGGTCGGAGCATGGCTCTGCGATTATGCGGAGAGCCGCCAGCCTTTTGACGAAATAAAACATCGCCATACACTCAAAGAGGTTGGCGATGTCGCAGAGGGGAAGTATGATTGGAAAATTAGATATATGCGAAACAATAAAATCTCAAGGTAGTTAAAACTTTGTAATCTTATATCGGTCTAAGATATTTGAGTAAATTAGCTTTGATACCCTCATATCCCATCTGCACATTGAATTCGTTTGTATCCAAACCTTTATTTAGTACAATTGTAAAGTCCGACAAAGAGTAATCATCATTGCCATTTTGAAAATTACGCTCAATTGAATCGAGCTTACTCAAGAGACACACCATTTGATAATTAGGGTCAGTCCTTTGTGTATTCCGATTAGGATGTGCATAAGAATAATGCTCTGTACCTGTCAGAGCTATGATATTTTCTGGCATATCAGCCAATTCGGGAAATTCACTTTTCATGAAAATATGATGTGCATCGGTTGCCATATAAGACGGATAATGATGTACTTCACTATATTGCTCCAATTCACGCACAAACTTTTTAGCTTGATTTACAGCACGCTCATAATATCCAGAATAGTTTTCTACACTATTATCCACTTGTGTTGCGTATTCTTGCCTTGACATACCTTTGGGCTTTTCAACGTCACGCCAGTTTATACGGTTATATCGTATTTCGTCTATTGTAAGAGGATTATTCGATAAAGAACCACGTATAGAACCTTTTTTACGTCTACGAAAAGCCATGATATTTATTATCTTATTATAAATTCTTGGTGGTTCGTAATCACCCTTTACCGGCGTATATCTTTTATAAAGTAAAGTAAGTTTGTCTCGCAATGCTTCAAAACTTCTTTTATCCTGATTTGCAAAGAAATCATCAAAGTATGGCATGCAACCACTATCAGACATAACCTTACTCAAATAATCATCCAAGAAAATCAGTGCGTTTTTCTCTCGCATAGAAATAAACATAAGTATGTCATATTCCAATACTTGATACATATTTACACCTTTTATCTTTTCTTCGGACAAAACACCTGCCGATGAGAGCATTTTCATCGGTTGAGCAAAAAATTTGTCATATTCCGATGACATAGTTTCATTTTCAGTATCAGGTTTTGAGAAACATTCTGAAAGCAGTTTGTTTGCATATTCCGAATGCCATATATCATCCTTTGAGAAATTGATAGACTTATCATCACCTATATATTCAATAATGCATTCTGCAACAGCACATACCACATCTGGTATGCACTTTTGGTCTGTAAATCTGGCATTATGAGATATACGGACATCATAATTATGTTTATTT
>OCAH01000565.1_pt1 | contig 10878 bp, 8 predicted proteins | sample 1477131 | NCBI WGS metagenome assembly OCAH01 (sample SAMEA2580291, study PRJEB22360) | human gut metagenome | biome: human gut; feature: human-associated habitat; material: faeces | place: Denmark | collected 2008/2010
GCTCTACAGCATCGTGCGCAAATACGGCAAATGGCTCATCCTCCCCGCCATGCTCGGAGGTGCCGCCCTGCTCGCCGACGGCATCCTCACCCCCGCGGTGACCATCACCACGGCCATCGAGGGCCTGCGCACCATCCCCGCCGTGCACGACATCATGGGTGACAACCAGATGAACGTCGTGGTCATCACGCTCATCATCGTGTGCCTGCTGTTCGCGGTGCAGCGCGTGGGCACTTCCAAGATCGGCCATGCCTTCGGCCCGGTCATGACGTTTTGGTTCCTGTTCCTCGGCGGCGCGGGTCTCATCTACGTGCTCGGCAACCCTGTTGTCCTGCTCGCGTTCAACCCGCTGCGCGGCATCAGCTTCCTGCTGTCTCCCAACAACCATGCCGGCATCATGATCTTGGGTAGCTGCTTCCTCGCCACTACCGGCGCCGAGGCCCTCTACTCCGACATGGGCCACGTCGGCCGCGGCAACATCTATGCTACCTGGCCCTTCGTCAAGATCTGCCTCATCCTGTCCTACCTCGGCCAGGGCGCTTGGCTGCTCGCCAACGCCGGCAACCCCGAGCTCGCCCTCATCGAGGACCTCAACCCGTTCTTCCAGATGCTGCCCGAGATGGTTCGTCCGTTCGGCGTCATCCTTTCCACCTGCGCCGCGATCATCGCGAGCCAGGCGCTCGTGACCGGCGCGTTCTCGCTCGTGTCCGAGGCCAGCCGCCTCGATCTCATGCCCCACATGCAGATCTTCTACCCCGCCGAGACCAAGGGCCAGCTCTACATCCCCATGGTCAACAACGTCATGTGGGTCGGCTGCGTTATCGTCGTGCTGCTGTTCCAGAGCTCCGCTCACATGGAGGCCGCCTACGGTCTGGCCATCACCATCACGATGATCTGCACCTCCGTGCTGCTCTTCTTCTACCTGCACGGCGTGCGCAAGATGAAGGTCTTCCCCTGGGCCTTCGTCATCTTCTTCGTCGCGCTTGAGGGCTTCTTCTTCGTGTCCTCGCTCACGAAGTTCTTCCATGGCGGCTACTTCACCATCCTGATGGCCGCGCTCATCATGGGCGTCATGGTCAGCTGGTACAACGGCAGCCGCGTCGAGCGCCGCCAGTACACGATGCTCCCCGTGCGCAAATACATCGACCAGCTCGACCGTCTACGCAACGACTCGCACTACGAGACGCTCTGCGACAACCTGGTCTACCTCACCAACAGCACGTCGACCGACATGCTCGACCGCGACATCCTGTACTCGATCTTCGATAAGCACCCCAAGCGCGCCCGCGCCTACTGGTTCCTGAACGTCGAGGTCACCGATGAGCCGCACACCTTCGAGTACTCCGTGGAAAACTACGGCACCGACTTTGTGTACCGCGTGCACCTCCACCTGGGTTACAAGGTCAATCAGCGCGTGAACGCCTACCTGCGCCAGATCGTTTCCGACCTGTCCGCGTCCGGTGAGCTGCCGCCGCAGGTGCACGATTATTCCGTGTACGACAAGCCCGGTGTGGTCGGCTCCTTCCGCTTCTGCCTGATCCGCAAGACGCTTGCGCCCGAGTCCGACGTCGAGCAGCGTGAGCGCCACGCCATCGCGATGAAGTACGCGATCCGCCGCTTCGCCGGTTCGCCGGTGCAGTGGTTCGGCCTGGAGAACTCCAGCGTGTTCTACGAGTACGTGCCGCTGTTCACCAAGTTCAAGCCGGTCGACCGCATCGCACGCGTCGCCATGGATGAGCGCTGCTAACGAGCGCCTCCGCAATCTCACTGAATGTCAAAAAGACCCATCCAACCGGATGGGTCTTTTTTGTTTGCGCGTACCAGGACGTTCGCCACGAAACCGAGGCCCCAGCGGAGCCCCGAGCATCGCGCTTGAGATGTTTCTACCAGCCCTTTCCAAGCCAATTCCGAAGCCACAAGTCCATCGACCGGCTCATCTCGGCCATGAAGTCGCTCGTGTGCTTGCGCGTGTAAATGTCGCGCACACGCGCCCCGGACTCCGTTGCGTGAGGGCGGAACATCGCGTCCATCTCGGCGATTTGAGCGTCCATAGTCGGAGCGTCGGCGCGGCGATAGCGCTCCTCCATCACAAGGTTGACGGTCGGATGCGGGGTTGCCGGGCGCTCCTTCTTAGGGGTTCCAAGGATGAGCATACTCAAGGGCACGGTGTGCTCGGGCAAATACAGAAGGTCACGCACCTCCTCGGCGTTCTCTATGATGTCGCCTATGTAGCAGGTGCCCAATCCCACCGCCTCGGCGGCAATTGCCGCATTCTGCGCCGCAATCACCGCGTCCTGCGCCGCGATTCCAAAATCGCCCAGACCGGGATGCGGGCGGGCAGTGCAGCCAGATTCGGTCGCGAATTCCTCGGTCAAGCACCCCACGTGCTCGAACAGGTCGGTCCACTTGCAGTAGTCCACCACAAACACCAGCGCCCACGGCGCCTTGGAGATCATCGGCTGATTGTCGCAAAGCACCGCGAGGCGATCTCGCGTCGCCTGCTCGCGAATATCGATAATCGAATACATCATCATCGCCCCGGCGCTTGGGGCCCTACTCGCAGCATGGAGCACGGCCTCCCGCTGTTCGGCCGTGATTTCCACCGTCAAGTCGAACTGCCGTGTCGAGCTCCTGCGCTCGATGCAGTCGAGCACCGCGTTTCCCGTCATTCCCATTTACCGCCGTCCTTAAGCATCGGTTACGCTTCTTGGCCCATTCTATGGAAACAACGGATACCTGCAGCTTATCGACTAAATCTCGACAATCCGTGGGTAGTATGTTCCCTTGTCGCCTTCCGCGCGTAGCACATGTTTATCAAGGCCGGGTAAGCGCTGTCCAGGATTTGGGCACGCCGCCTGCTTCAACATCCGTTGAGCGAAGAAGAGGTTGTCGTATGTTCACTGCCATCGTATCCATCGCGGGGCTTGTCGCCTCCGCCTACTTGGGCCGTCGGGAGCTCACCCGTCGCAAGGAATCGGGTGATCGCTCCGGCATGGGCTGGGGCATCACGTTCTGCATCATGCAGGCCATTGCCGTCGCGCTGGGCTTTCTCGGCATGGCGCCCGACGACATCCTCTCTCCCATCATCCTGAACGCCGTGCTCACCGCCTGCGCTTGGGCCTCTTTCGCGCGTGACATCACCTGGGCGCGCATCGAATCCTACATGCGTTTCGGTGACGAACTTGCCGCCCGCACCTTCCAACCCGACTGCGGCACATGCGACAAGTACAATGCGTGCGCACATCGCATCACCCGCGACGAGGACCTCTCCCGCATCGGTCGCCTGGGCCGCAAGCTGCGCGGCCGCGTCCGCGAGCTCCGCATCGCGCTGCACCGCCCCACTGCGGTCTGCGTGATGCTGCTCTTGCTCGCCGGCCTGTTCGCCATGCTCGGACTCGAGACCCCCTCCAACCACGACCTCACCTGGTGCTACCCGCTGTGTATCCTGCTTGAGTGGGCACTCATCACCGCCGTCATGGCCGGCCTGTTCTACCTGTTCCAGCGTCGCGGTGGTGCCCCGGCGTTCATCGCCTTCCTATGCTGGGGCATCGGCATGGCTCAGTTCTTCGTCATCACGTTCAAGTCCATGCCCATCCAGCCCGCCGCCCTGGGCCCCGCTGCCGCGGTGAGCGGCGGCTTCACCTACATCTTCAGCGCGTTCGGCCTGTACGGCATGGCCTTCCTGGCCATCTCCATGCTGCTGTGCTCGCTCGCCGGCGTCTTCCGCCCCGAGCCCGCCAAGCGCAACCGCCGCCTCTTCCTCACCAACCTGTTGATCGGTGCCCTGTGCCTCGTTGGCGTTGGCGCCCACGTCACGCTCATCGACTACTACAACACCCTCAACATCACCGTGTACACCTGGCGCCCGCTCGAGAGCTACTACCGCCAGGGTTTCATCCCCACGTTCATCTCCTCCGCGCAGACCATCAAGCCGCCCGTGCCCGAGGACTACGACATGGCCAAGGCTGAAAAGCTCGAGAAGAAGCTCGCCGGCGAGTACGACGAGACCACCGGCAAGACCCAGCAGCGCACCGATGCCGAGGCCCAATTCGCCGAGGAAAAGCCCACGGTTATCGCCATCATGAACGAGACATTCTCGGACCTCTCCATCTACCAGAACATGCATGCCGGCTACAACGGCCCGCAGTTCTTCAAGAACCTCCCCGACACCCTCTCGCGCGGCACCCTCTACGTGAGCGCGTACGGCGGCGGCACCTGCAACACCGAGTTCGAGTTCCTCACCGGTAACTCCATGTCCTATCTGGGGTCGGGCGTGTACCCCTACACGATCTACGACCTGCTCGACACCAAGAATCTCGCCGAGCAGTTCAAGGACCTGGGCTACACCACCACGGCCATGCACCCCAACCACGGCACCAACTGGAACCGCGAGAACGTCTACTCCGGCTTCGGCTTCGATCGCTTCATGACGATCAACGACTTCCAGGATGCCGAGAAGCTCCGCGGCATGGTGTCCGACGCCGCCACCTACGACAAGATCCTCGAGATGCTCGAGTCCGACTCCGCGCCTCAGTTCATCTTCGACGTGACCATGCAGAACCACTCCGGCTATGACACCGGCCTGCTCCCGCCCGATAAGCTGAACAACTACCTGATCGACGGCGCGGTGAACAACGAGGTCAACGAGTATCTGTCCCTCATTGAGGAATCCGACCGCGCGCTCAAGGACTTCGTTGGCAAGCTGCGCAAGCTCGACCGCCCCGTCGTGCTCGTGTTCTTTGGCGACCACCAGCCGTTCTTCCCCGACAAGTACAACAACCGCTGGTTCACCAATGAGGATAAGGCCGAGCACAACATGCGCCTGTGGACCACCGACTACCTCATCTGGGCGAACTACGATGTCGCCGGCAACGACCAGGACAGCCATGTGGACAACCTCTCCACCAACTACCTGGGCACCGAGATGATGAACATCATCGGCGCGCCGCTCAACGACTACCAGAAGGCTCAGCTCACCCTGCGCAACGCGCTGCCCGCCATCAACACCACCGGTTACCTTGACGCCACCGGCACCATCTACCTGTCCAGCGTCAAGGAGGATGAGAACGGCGGAGATGCCCATACTTCGCTGCAAAAGGCAATGCAGGCGCGCTCCGAGTACGCCACGATTCAGTACTACGAGCTCTTTGGCGACGGCAAGGATGTGTACACCAAGCTTCGCCAGAGCGCCGCGAACGAGACCGATCCGAACCTCGCGCCCGGCACGACGCAAATCAAGTAACCCGAGCGAAAGGTCAAGAGGCAAGCGCTCGGCCCGCTTCTGCATATCATGACGTCAAAACCCCTGCATGCGATCAAAACATGCAGGGGTTTTGCATATGATTGCCGTCTCCGTTTTTCACTTGAGGGACTTTTGGTAATTACTTTCCGACCTTGCCCGGTAGACAACCCCAACGCCAAGACAAATCCGCAGGTCGGGCTCCCAACTTCTCCCCCGCCATTTCACGGTTTCGAATTCTAATTACCAAAAGTCCCATTCATGAACTTTCCGACACGCCGCACCCCCCCACGAAGCGATCACCCAAACCTCAGTCGATGCGCAATCCGGTCGAGCACGGCGACGGGAACCCCGGCGTGACCCTCCAGATACTCCCGGACCGTTCCGTAGCGCTCGTGCAGATGCTCAAGCGTCAATTCCATCTCGGCGGGAATCGCCTCGAACAGGCAACGAGGAGCGCGACGACACAAAAGTGCGGAAACAGCCACGCGCTGAGCACGCATCCCCCGCCCGAGATACCGCTGCGTAGCCGCATAGTCCGCAACGATGTCCTCATCCGAAACCCCAGCGAGTCCCAGCAGCAACATCGCCACAACGCCCGTCCGGTCTTTGCCCGCCCGACAATGAAACAGCGTGCAGCCATCCTGCCCAAAGGCGTCAATCGACTCCATCACGCGTCGGATGCTCGAAGCGTGATTGTCGAGCAGCCCCTTGTACACCGTCGACATGCGATCCGGCAGTGCGTCACGAAACTTTCCCGAATTGAGCTGGTCGAGCATCTGAACATGCACGTACGCCACACCGTCTCGGCCACGGGCATAAGGATCGGGCCAATGACCAACCTCAAAATCGCTGCGCAAATCGACAACGCATTTCAGACCCTCTCCGTACTCCTGCAGATATTCATAGTCTCCAGGTGTCAATTTGCGAAGAGACGGGCCGCGAAGAAAGATGCCGTATGCCGTTTCCCCTTGCGAGCCGTCCTCCGCCCTATACGCACACCCGCCCAAATCGCGCACGTTTCTCACGCGGGCAAGCGGAAGCTGCTGGGGGCCGGCGGAATGAACTGCGGCATCGCGCCGCTCAGTTGCAATTTCCATATGTGCCAATCCACCTTGCGAATCGAAGCTCTCATACGCTGGATTTTTCCATGCGGTTTGTACACTACATCGTATCGCTCGGTGTTCGCCACTTGCTTACGCAACGTTTACGGCATCCCGCTCTGCCTCGAAATGCCCGAATCGCCAAAACAAAGGGGCGGATTCCATTGCACCCGCCCCGCTCTCTCAAATTGAAGATGGTCCCTGGATGAAGATGATCCCCGAATTGAACGTTTGGCGTTGGGGCAGTCCCCGAATTGAGACTGTTTGGCATTTGCGCACCCTTACAGGTCGCGCGCCTTATACACCCGCAGAGAGACCAGCGCGCTCACGATATAGCACACCACACCGGAGATCAAAGCGCCCATGGCAAACGACGTCAGGCCCTCAGGCGTTTCCGCGAACGAAAGCGCCTGTTGCATGGCCATAATGGCCTCCTCGCCCATGAAGCCGCCCACCATTAACGGCGCAACTCCCAAGAACATCATGATGAAGGGCAGCCACTGCGTCGCCTTGGTCTGGCCGAATTTGAAGAACACCGGCATGGACACCGATGCAATCACAAACCCCATGGCACTGCAGAACGCAAGGGCGAACACCCCCGCCCGAATCATATCCGCATCGAGGCGCACCATGTTGGCGACCACCTCGGGAAGCAGCGAAGCCCCGCCCATCCAGGACAGCAGGCACGCCGCTACGGAAACGAACAGCGACGCGATCAGCGTGCCCGCCAGCACGAACAGATAGCGACCCAACACCACATCTCTGCGCGACACAGGCATGGTCAACCTAAACGCAGCCCAATCGTTTTGCTCGTCGTAATGACTCGCGCTATTTGACAGGCTGAACATCCCCATCATGAAAATGATGCCCGGCAACATGGAAGTGCTGCCCATGCCCACCGTGAAACACACCGCCATGAACAGGATGCTGAACGCCAGCTGCCTGAGGTATTGCCCAGACACCGTGAGCTCCATCTTGAGCATGCGCATCATCGCGCATCACCGCCTTTCTGGACGCCGTCACGCGGATGCAGGACCGTGCCCTTGAGGACGAGCGCCATGTAGTCGTCAATCGACACGCGGTCACATGGGATCTGCGGGAACGCGCGCATGAACTCAAAACGATCGGAAACGAGCAGGTCCACACCATAGTCGTGATGCAAAACGCGCACCTCCATAGGCGCCTGCGCGCTCGCCAGCACCTGCTCGACCTCCGCCGCACGGCACCGCGCCACTCCCATGAGGTCGCAGATTTCGTCCTTGTCGCACGCAAACACGATACGCCCGTCATCGATGCACACCACCGTGTCGGCGATCTTGTCGAGATCGCTCGTGATATGGCTGCTCATCAGAATCGCATGCTGCGGGTTTCCCGCGGCATCCTCCACCGCCACAAACTCGCGCAGCATGTCGAGCACCTCATCGCGTGCCATGGGGTCGAGCCCGGCGGTCGCCTCGTCCAAGATGAGCACCTGCGGGTTGTGCGCCAGGGCGCAAGCCAAGCTCAACTTCATACCCATACCGCGAGACAGCTCTTTAATCGCCTTCCTCGAATCGAGCTTGAACCGGTGAAGATACTCTTCGAACACGCGCGCGTCCCAATTCCGATACGCGCGCTCCATAAGCCTGCCGACCTCGGCGATCTTGATATGCGGCGGCATCGAAACGGTGTCGAACACTACGCCGATGCGCTCCTTCACCGCGGCGTCGGCGCCGGACAGCCCGCGCGCATCGACACCCAAGATTCGGGCATCGCCCGCATCGATACCGATGATGCCGAGCAGGGCCTTGATGGTCGTTGATTTACCAGCGCCGTTCTGCCCGATAAAACCCACGATTTGCCCCGGTTCCACCGTGAGGGATACGCCCTGCAGTGTGAAGCCGTCGTAATGCTTGGTGATATTGCGAGCCTCGATAAGAGGCGCGCCCACTCGTGATGAAGTCATAGCTAGTCGTCACTCTCCAAAAGGGTCCTCATCATCTCGATGAGCTCCTCATCGCCCAAATCGAGCGCCCTGCCAGCTTCGATGGCCTGAAGCAGGCGCTCCTCGACCTCGCGCAGTCGCTCCTCGCGCAGCAGCTCGTCATTGCCACCGGCCACGAAGCTGCCCTTGCCCTGCACCGTCTCGATGAACCCCTGCGCCTCCAAGTCCGCGTAGGCCCGCTTAGTCGTGATGGCGCTCACGCGCAAGCTGTTCGCAAGCGCGCGGATCGAGGGGAGCTGCTCGCCCGCACTCAGGCCACCCGCCATGATCTGGCTTTTGACCTGCCGGACGATCTGCTCGTAGATGGGCTGGTTGCTCGAATTCGAAATGATGATTTCCACGAATCAATGTTCCCTTCCCGTCTGCGCGTTGGGCGTCCCCGTCGCGCCACGGTCACTCCCAGACGTCATGAGGCGACCACAACCGAGCATACTGTATATACTCGATAGTTACAGTATATACACACCTATACACAGTGCAAGTACTATTTTGAAGATACGGGTTGAGGGAAAAGCGCAGGATGCGCAGCCGCTTCAAAACAAAACGGGCAGCAGGACCTCCTCCTGCTGCCCGTGATGTGTAAAAAGGGGTTTGTCCCCATTTTGCACGTGCCCTTTTTACACGCGCTATGCCAGGCGGGCTCCCACCATCTGCGCGGCGGCTGGCTTGTCAAAGTTCCCGTTCGTCGCCTTGGTAAGCGCACCCATCACGCGGCCCATGTCCTTCTTGGACTCCGCGCCGATCTCGGCGATAACCTGGTCAATCAGGGCCGCGAGCTCGTCGCCGGACACCTGAGCGGGCAGCAGGCTCTCGAGCACGGCCACCTGCTCGCGAAGGTTCTCGGTGCGCTCGGAGTTATTACCCGCCTTCTCAGACATCTCGAGTGTCTCGTTGGTCTGCTTGAGCGTGCGCTTGATCTGGGCGGTCGTCTCCTCCTCGGTGATCTCATGCGCCCCGCCGCGCGATGCGGCGTTCTTGAGCTCGCCCAGCACCAGACGGGTGACACCCAGGCGGACCTTGTCCTTCGCCTTCATCGCGGCGACCATCTCGGCATGAAGCTCTTCGTACGTCATAGCTATCCCCTACTCCTCGGAATCCGTGCCCTCGTCCGCTTTCGCCTTGCTCATATCGACGTTGTACGGAACATCCTCGGGCATCTCGTTAATCTTGATGTCGGCCTTGTCAATGTAATCATTCAGCCACGTGGAGTACTTCGCACTCTCCTCCTCGGTCTTGATCTTGCTCGAAATCGCATCGCGGATGGCCTCGGGAATCTCGTCAGCAGAAGAAACGCTCTCAACGTTGAACTGATCGGTGCACAGAATGATGTGGTACCCGTAGGTCGTCTTTACCAGACCGCTCATCTGCCCCGTGGAGAGCGCGCTGAGCGCATCCTGATACTCGGTCACAAAGGTGGTGAGCTTATCCCAGCCCACGTCGCCACCGTCATCGGCGGATGAGTCCTCGGAGTACTCTTTCGCCGCATCGGCGAACTCGATCTCGCCGGCGTTCAGCTTGTCAAGCACCTCCTGAGCCTTGGCCTCAACCTCAGCGCTCTCTTCATCAGTTGCATCGTCGGCGACCTTGAACAGGATGTGGGACGAACGACGGGCGTCGTTGTAGGTGTCGAGGTTCTCATTGATGTAGGAGACGATCTGGTCATCGGTGGGGTCCTCGACAGATGCGACCTTCTCACGCAGCCTCTCTTGAGCGAGCGAGCTCTTGGTGTTCTCCTGGTAGGTCTCTTTGGTGAACCCGAACTGGGTAATCATATCAACAAAGGCGTCCTCGTCGCCGCCGTAGTTTTCAACCGCCTCGTCCCAGGCCTCGTCAAGATCATCTTGGGAGACGGTGATGTCGTACTCCTTCTCCGCCTGCGTGAGCAGGTACTGGCGGGCGATGGAATCGATGACGTTCTCGCGATAGCTCTCGGGCGTAAGCCCCTGTTGAGACAGGTACGTCGCCCAGTCTTCATCGCTCTCGTACGAGCTCTGGCGCAGACTCATGATCTGCTCGGTGACGGTGTCTTCCTTAATGTTGACGCCGTTCACGGTTGCCGCGACGCCGCCCGTGAGCTTATAGTCCTCCTGGCTCTGCACCTGGTTGAGCACGCCGGAACACGCCATCGCACTCACGGAAAGCAACATGGCGGCGATGCCAATCACCACGAGCACAATCTTGCCTGCTTTGGAAAGCTTTTCCTTGCGCGCCTGCTTCACCTGCTTTTTGCTTGGCGCCGCCTCGGGCACCGGGTCGCGCTTGATCTTGGCGCTTCGTTTACTCACTGCCATTTGAGGTCTTCTTTCGTAGCTCTGTATGGTTCGTCGCTTGGGCGACGAGTCCCGTGTTCACACATTTGGTTATTGTCTCACACGCACTTTTAGATGCGGATGGTATTCGAGCATTCCCACACACTTCCCTTTACGGAGCCCTCAGCACACAAGGCACGGGGCCCTCCGCATGCGCAGAGAGCCCCGTGCCACCAAGGGAGTGCGGGGGACGACGCTAGCGCGTCTTGCGGCTGTGGGCAATCATGACCGCACCTGCCGCAA
>OCAH01000571.1_pt1 | contig 10786 bp, 11 predicted proteins | sample 1477131 | NCBI WGS metagenome assembly OCAH01 (sample SAMEA2580291, study PRJEB22360) | human gut metagenome | biome: human gut; feature: human-associated habitat; material: faeces | place: Denmark | collected 2008/2010
TGGGCTTAAAGGGTCGACGTCGGGCGCCCCACGCCCCCGCCGTGGTCGCAATATCGCGTCGTACGTGCTCATCGCCATAGGGGTCGTGCTATTACTCGTGGCCGGCGGTCTGTTCGTTCATGCGCAGATTGGTTACAAGCAGGCGGCGGATTTCTACGATGGCCTTACCAAAGAGGCGGTCACGCTCTCCGATGAGGGCGGTGATGGTGTGCCGGTCATCGACTTCGATGCGCTCAAAAAGGTGAACGAGGACGTGGTGGGCTGGATCTACATCCCCGGCACGAACATCAACTACGTCGTCGTCCAAGGCAAAACCAATGACACCTATCTGCGTACGCTGATTTCGGGCGACTATAACGCCAACGGCACCGTCTTCCTCGATTCCGAAGGAACCGCGCCGGGTCTTGTTGACCAGCAGACGACGCTGTACGGTCACCACATGAACGACGGCTCGATGTTCACGCAGGTGTACGATTCGCTTGATCAGGAGAAGTTCGACTCGATAGAGAAGGTCTACTACATCACGCCCGAGAAGACCTACGAGCTGAAGCCCCTGTTTACGATGCGTGTTGATGACGACTACGTCGAAGCGCGGCAGACGTCGTTCGAGGGTGATGGTGGTCTGGCGCAGTACCTCTCTGATTCCATTAAGCACGCCGAGGCGAAGGCGACGGACGCCGACACGGAGTTGAGCAACGCAACCAAGGTGCTCACGCTGGTGACCTGCGACGATGCTTTCTTGGCGCAGACCAAGCGCGCCGCAATGGTGTGCACGCTCATCGCCGAGTACGACACCGTCCAGCCCTAAGCGTAAAACCGCGCGCTCCAAAAATCCGTCCCCGCTCCAAAGGGGGTACGTTCCCAAACGCCAAACCGCCCGGCGTGCCATTTGGGGACGTACCCCTTTTGGCACGCCGGGACCCTGTTGCGGGTGGAGTGCCACGAATCGGGCGTTTTTGTAACGAGTTTTGAGGCGTGCCGAGTAGAGGGACATTTTTGGCATCATCGCCGCAGATAAAATCTTTTATCATTGTCCCTCTACTCGGGGTGTTCGGAAACTCGTTACAAAATCGGCCGATTCGTGGCTTTAAGAAGTTGAGGAATGGCCTCGGGACGCGTCCGAGGGTCTGCGATAAATCCCACACTTTTTGATTGAGGTACTCGTTTCTGGAGGCTGTTAATATGGAATACTGACAATAATCACTAGAAAAGTATACAAAGTGTAGTTGTTTCTACTATAATTTGTCAGTATGAAGTTCAGAGACTACATAGAAAGAAATCAAGTCTTCACCGTTGAGCAGCTTATGTCGGAGTCTGGTATGTCTGCCGCATCGGTGAGGACAACTTTGGATCGCGCGATAAAGCATGGAAGCATCGAGAGAATTCGACGCGGCGCATACGTTTCAAAGATTGGCGATTATTCTGGCGCGGGCGTGAGTGCGCTGGATGTCCTTGCGGCGATCGATTTAGATGCAGTCATTTCTTTTCACTCTGCCCTTGAGGTCCACGGCGTTGCTCATAATGTATCAAGCATGTGTCAGTTTAGGTCGAGAACAATAAAGACCAAGTTCTCCTATGGCGGTGTTTTGTATGTACCATACGCTTGCGACAGATCGATTCGCTATCAGTTGATAGGAGCGGTTGGCGCTAATGGGGCCGGAGTTACCACGCGCGAGCAAACGCTAGTCGATTGTTTGCGCTATACAGATAGGGCGGGTGGCGTAGAGGAGGCGCTGCGATCCCTTTCGCTTTTTCCCTACCTTGATGTTGATGAGCTGCTTGCTCTTGTGGAGCAAGGGTCAGCCTCGCTTGCTGCGAGGGTTGGCTGGTTGTTAGAGCAAAAGCAGCGCGATTGGCGTGTGCTAGATGAGCAGCTCGACCGACTAGAGACCATGGTGACGGGCGGACCATACAGGTTGGACAAAAGACAAACGCGAAGCCCGGGTTGGTCAAAACGCTGGAACCTGTGTTTGCCTGCGGATCAAGAGGAGCTGCGCTCATGGGTCCTATAGATATTGAAAGCTTCCGACCGGAAACGCTCGACAAGGTCAACCGCCTTTTGGAGCTGCTGGCAGAAATGGGTCGCCACCCAGATTTAAAGGGCAAGCTTGCGATGCATGGTGGTACAGCGATCAACCTGTTCATGTTTGGTCTTCCGCGTTTGTCGGTTGATATAGACATGTCGTACGTGGGGAGTCTTTCACGGGCGGAAATGATGAGAGAGCGTCCAGGGATCGAGCGCGGCATACAGGAAGTTGCAAGCTATTTAGGATATAGAGTTGACGCTCGCGAAGGCGGGCATGCGGGACGGACATTTGTATTGAGGTATAGGGGAAACTGGGGAAATGATCATGTAAAGATCGATTGCATTTACATGAATAGGTCGCCCCTGATTCCGCTCCGAGTGAGGCAGTCTCCGCTGCGCCCCGATTTGGATGTTTTGATGTTTGACGATTATGAATTGGCAGGGGGCAAGGTCAAGGCGTATTTTGACAGGGTCAAAATACGCGATTTGTACGACATCGGAAATCTGGCGGAGCACTGTAGCGGCGTAGAGGCGCCAGACGAGCTGCTTCACAAGGTGCTGCTGTACTATGCTTCGCTGTCCGCTCATTTTCCAAACAGCTTTATTGGCAGGTCACTTCGTTTTGAAAAATGTGAAAAGGAGGTCGAAGAGCAGCTCGTCCCCATGTTGCGCCAGCTTGAAAAACCCCCGACTCTCGATAGTCTTATGCAAAAGGCGGAGAGGTTTGTCGAGAGTTTCGTCCTTCCCAAAAACGATTTAGAAAAAGAATACCTGGAGCGATTGTCCCAAGGGGACTACTGCCCAGAGCTTCTTTTTGGAGATGGTGAAGTTACGCAGCGCGCCGCGCAGAGTCCTGAGGCACAATGGAAACTGCTCAATCTAAAGAAGATGGGTGGTTGATGTGCTGGCGGCGTGATGTCCGCGCTTGCCATGCGAGTCGTCTCAGGTGTTCCAACAAGGGCCATATGGCAGAAAGCGAGTTTACCCATGGCAGATATACCCTCTATCGACGCGTGGTTGCGCGAGGCCAAAGCGGACCCGTCGTTCCGCGCGTGCGGCATGTACCTTGTCCACAACGGCACCGTGCGTGAGACCCCCAAAGCCGAAGCACGCGGAATCGAAACCGATGGTGTCCAGCCCGGCGACAAAGTCACCAGCATGCACTTTTCCTACGACGAGGACAAGGTCGCCGCTGCGGTAGAGGAGGCGCGCACCCTGCCCGGCATTGGGTACGTGCGCGTATGGCTCAACTCCGGTGAGCTTGCGGTGGGCGACGACATCATGCTCGTGCTCATCGGCGGCGACATCCGCCCGCGTGTGATCGACGGCCTGCAGCATCTCGTGGCAACCATCAAAAACGAGTGCGTCAACGAGATTGAACATGGGGAGGGGCGGGCGCAGTGACGCTCGATTGCGTTCTGCCCGGAAGTTCAATGGATGTGGATCGTATATATCCCCGAAGTGGCTAAAAACTACCGTTTTGTATCGCTCGTCCCGCCAAGGACACCTCGGCCAAAGGACCGAGATTGGAAAAACGCCTGTTCACGTGGGTGTAGTGTTTCCACGAATCGTTTTCGCGACATGATGCACCCCGGTTAGGGGCGCGTTTAGGGTGAAATGGGCAGCATGGCGCCGCGCTTATGGATACAAATCGGTATTTTTTAGCCAGTTTTGGCGCGCCTGCAGATATGAGGTGTCTCGGGTCATTCTCCTTCGCCAAGGCTCGCGTGTCAAGGGGCTCGCCCCCCCTTTTTTGGCATGTTGCGGCTGATCCTACGCCTCCGTCTTGGGCGAATCCACGCGGCTCGAGGTCTTGGGGTGGATCGTCATGCTCTGGAAGCGATGCTCCATGTACGCGTTGTCGAAGTGCTCGGCGTAGAACTCCTCGACGGGCGAGCTCGGCGCGATGCCGCTCTCACGGCAGAACCAACAATCGAGCGCCTGCAGCGTCATGACGCCGTTCGTCAACATGAGCGCGGCCACTACCGTGGTGAGTGAATAGCGCATCTTCCAGGGGATCAGGTTGATGAGCTTGAGAAGCCTGGGCAGGCACAGCTTGATCCAGAATAGGCCGAGCGTGCCCCACATGAGCATGAACGGCGTAGACGTGCGCCCGGCGAATAGGATCGCCATCGGATCGGGCACGCCGGGCAGCAGCTCATAGGAGTAGCTCCATGCGATGGCGCCGAACGACGTCTGCATCCACCAACTCACAGCAGCCTCGAACACGCCGCCGATAACGGCACTCACTAGGAAGATAATGACGAAGCTCTTCTTGTAAAACCGGTTGAGCGCGATGGTGAGCAGCACGGCGCCAAAGCCGTAGATGGGACTGAACGGCCCGAACAGAAGGCCGGCTCGATCCTGGTAGACGCCCGGTTCGACGTACACCATATGGAAGATGACCTCGATGATGAGACCGAGCACGCAGCACACCATGAAGACCCAGAACAGGTTGAAGAAGTTCAGCTTAATGTAACCCTCACCTGTAAGATCGCGGCCGAGCATGCCGCCTGCCGCGGCAACGCGGTCTTCCAGGTCGCGCAAGTGACGCTGGAGTTCGCGTTCCTCGCGCAAGGTGGGGTCGATGGTGGTCGACAGACCGGTGAGGATGGCGAGCTGGATGGCGGGGCGGATGAGGTGCACGCCGATGCCCTGGAGCATGACGTCGATGAGGATTTGCCCCACGGTCATGACGATGAGCGCGTATGCCCAGCGTCCGGCGTCGCGGCGGTAGCTTTTGAGAAGCGTCCAGCCAAAGATGATGAGCGCGACGGAGGAGATGAAGGTCAGCACCGATCCGATGGCCGTCATGGTGAAGGTGAGCGTGAGGTCGGAGCCAATCAGCGCGCTTTCCTGTCCAATGGCGAGTCGGTACAGGATGATTCCGAAGTACGCGCCCATAAGCGGGAGCGCGATGATGCCGTCGAGTGCGCAAAGCGCCCCGTACACGCGGATGATGAGCGGGATGGTCTTGCGCTGCTCGGCGGTGAGGTTGTTGGGATCGAGGTCGTTACCGGGCAGGTCGTAGTCGGGGTTGGATGCTGTACCGGCCGCGGCGCTCGTGCTGCTGGTCACGTGCTGCTCCTTGCGTGCGTTCGAAATGGGCTGTGTACTCATGGTACCCGTTTTGGCATGCAAGGGGGGAGCGGGCGGCCTGCGGGCATGGCGTGCACAAAGGGACGCGTACGCATCGGTCGGCGCCGGGGTCGGCTGCGCAGTTCATGCCCAATGGCACGCACGATGGCGTCCTGCCCGGGCTCCGCAATCGCCGCGGCGCAAAACGGCCCGCCGACCGTGTGGTCGACGGGCCGGATGCCGTTATGGGAATCGCGGAGCGCTTACTCGCCCAGCAGCTCCTTCTTGATGGAGGCGGCGGCCTTCTTGCCGGCGCCCATGGCGAGGATGACGGTGGCGGCACCGGTCACGATGTCACCACCGGCCCACACCTTGGGGTTGCTCGTGCGGCCGTCCTCGTCGGCCTCGATGAGGCCCCAGCGGTTGAGCTCGACGTCGGCGCAGAGCTTGGCGAAGGGGTTGGCCATGGTGCCGATGGCGGTGATGGCCACATCGCAGGGGATCTCAAAGGCGGAGTCGGCCACGGGGACCGGTCGGCGACGGCCGGAGGCGTCGGGCTCGCCGAGCTCCATGCGCTCCAGCTTGACTGCGGACACAAAGCCGTCCTCGCCCTTGATGAACTCGAGCGGGTTGACGAGCTCCAGGATGTGCACGCCTTCTTCCTTGGCGTGATGGACCTCGGCCAGTCGCGCGGGCATCTCGGCCTCGGTGCGGCGGTAGGCCAGCGTCACGCTGTCGGCGCCCAGGCGCAGAGCGGTGCGGGCGGCGTCCATGGCAACGTTGCCGCCGCCGAACACCACGACGTTCTTGCCCTGGCGGATCGGGGTGTCGTAGACGGGGAAGTCGTACGCGTGCATGAGGTTGGTGCGGGTGAGGTACTCGTTGGCACAGTACACGCCGGGCAGGTTCTCGCCCGGGACCTTGAGGAAGCGGGGGAGACCGGCGCCCACGGCGAGGTACAGGGCGTCGAAGCCCTCCTCGTTGAAGAGCTCGTCGGCGTCGAACAGGCGGCCGGCGACGGAATTGTACTCGAAGTGCACACCGAGCTGCTCCAGGCCGTCGATCTCGCGCTTGACGATCTTCTTGGGCAGGCGGAACTCGGGGATGCCGTAGGTCAGCACGCCGCCGCCGGTGAAGAAGGCCTCGAACACGGTGACGTCGAAGCCCTCGCGAGCGAGCTCGCCGGCGCAGGCGATGCCAGAGGGGCCGGAGCCCACGATGGCGACCTTCTTGCCGTTCTTGGGCTTGCACGCCGGGACGCGGCCGACCTCGTCGGCCATGTCGCCCACCATGCGCTCGAGTTGGCCGATGGCCACGGCCTCGCCCTTGCGGCCGAGGATGCACTTGCCCTCGCACTGGTTCTCCTGCGGGCACACGCGGCCGCAGACGGAGGGCAGCAGGTTGTCGCCCTTGATGGTTTCGAGGGCGCCCGCCCAGTCTTCATCGCGGATCTTGGAGATGAAGCCGGGGATGTTCACGCCGACGGGGCAACCCTGCATGCACAGGGGCTTCTTGCAGTCGAGGCAGCGGTTGGCCTCGGCGATGGCGTCTTCCTTGGTGAAGCCCGTGTCGACCGGGCGGAAATCGCACGCGCGCTCAGCGGCCGGCTCCTCGTTCGGAGCAGTGCGGGGAGCGCCGATGTTCGGGCGATACTTCTTTACTTCTGGCATGCGCAGGCCTCCTCATGACGCTTGGTGGAAACGGCCTCTTCGCCGCGGTAGCTGGCCTGGCGCGCGGCCAGGTCGTCCCAGTCGACGGCGCTGGCGTCGAAATCGGGGCCGTCGACGCAGGCGAACTTGGTCTCGCCGCCCACCTCGACACGGCAGCAACCACACATGCCGGTGCCGTCGACCATGATGGGGTTGAGGCTGGCGATGATCGGGATGTTGTGCTCGTGGCAGGTGAGGGAGGAGAACTTCATCATCGGCACGGGGCCAACGCAGAAGGCGTGGTCGATTGCGTCCGTCTCGCACAGGCGCGCGAGCGGCAGAGTCACGACGCCCTTCTCGCCCATGGTGCCGTCGTCCGTGGTGACGTATAGGCCGGCGAGCGGCAGTGCGTCGAACTGCTCATGCAGGATGAGGAGGTCCTTGGTGCGGGCACCCATGATGACGTAGACGTTCTTGCCCTGCTCGCAGAGCATACGGGCTACGGGGTAGGCGATGGCCAGGCCCACGCCGCCGCCGATGACGGCCACGGAGTCGCCCTCGATCTCGGTGGGCTTGCCCAGCGGTCCGGTGATGTCGCGGATGAAGTCACCCTCGTTGAGTTCGGAGAGGCACTTGGTGGTCTTGCCGATCACCATGAAGATGAACTCGATCCAGCCCTCCTCCGCATTCCAGTTGGCGAAGGTGAATGGCACGCGCTCGCCGGCCTCGTCGATGCGCACCATGAGGAACTGGCCGGCGTGAGCCTTCTTGGCCATCCTCGGGGCGTGGACGCGGAACTCGAACACCTTGTCCGAGAACTGCGTCTTTTTCAGGATTTCAAACATAGAACCCCTCTCTGATTGGTCGGGGGCGTTTGCGCAGGTAGCGCGCACGAGTGCCCCGATGAAGCCTAAGCGGCATATGCGCATGGCGAATATGCGCATACGGTGTTCAGTATACCGCGCGTTTCCCATTCGGGGTTCGAACCGATGTGCTATCGGGCCAATGGTGGGCCGTTGTTCGGTGGGCGTTGCTGGGAAGCAGCTAGGGATAGTTTTACAACGACTGCCCGGCGGTGTTCGTTGGCGTCTCCATCTCAATTCGGTGCCTATCCCTAAATTGAGGTTGGGCTCCTAGTGCTTGCCGTTGGATCCCGCGCCGCCGTTGACGTGGTCGCGGGCGAAGATGACGCCGCGCGTCACGGCCAGCGCGGCGGCCTCAGCGGCGGCTTGCGTCATAAAGCCGAAATCCTCGGCCTCCTTGGCGCGCAGTTGCTTGAGCACGAAATCGGCCACGGGCATACGTCCCGGAGGGTCGCCAATGCCGGCGCGGACGCGCGAGAAGTCGCGACTGCCGAGTTTAGGGATAGGATGGCGCCCAGGCCGTTGGGGCCGGCGTGCCCGCCGCCGACCTTAACGCGTACGTCGCCCGCGGGGATGTCCAGCTCGTCGTGGATCACGAGCAGCTCTTCGGGCTTCACTTTGTACTGCGCGCAGAGCTTGGAGATGGGCCCGCCGCTCGTGTTCATGTACGACTGGGGCTTGACCAGCACGACTTCGCGCTTGCCGCCCTCCTCTTCGGGGTCGTTCACGCTGATGAGCGCGACCTCGGCGCCCGCCTGGTTCTTCCAATAGCTTACGCCCGCCTGCCGAGCGAGGATGTCGATGGCGCAGAAGCCGGCGTTGTGGCGGGGGGGGGGGGGGGCGCGGGCGGGGGGTGGTTCATTCGACCATGCGGATTTTCTTGGGTTGTGCTGCGGCCATGAGGTCTCCTTGCTGTTGATACTTCCTGCAGAACATGGTGCGTGTGCCGTGCGGCGCTGTCAACGACCCCCGCAGGGAGAGCATAAGTTGGGCGATGGTCTCGTGAGTTCCGAGGGGCTTACAGAAAACGGGTGCACCAATCGCTAATAGTGAGGGGAGGCGCAGCGTTGCGAGCATAAAAACTGCCAGATAGCTTTGAGAATGAACCAACACACAAAGTTGACAAAGTGTGCGGGGGGGGGGCTATAACTAATAAATCCTGTGTGTCTAATCGTAGGGGTCGTTTTCGATCCTGCGCCGCGTCCTTGGCGCGACGGCACGAGATGGTGTGGAAGATGTTGGCTCGGATTTGGAACGCGGTACTGGCGGTGCTGCTTGCGCTGGTCGCCGCATTGGTCATAGCGTTTGCGGGGGTTCGCTTGATCGGACTCACCCCGTATGCCGTGCTTTCCGGATCGATGGAGCCGGAGCTTCTCGTGGGGTCGCTCATATATGTGCGCGCCGTCGACCCATCTGAGGTTGTGGTCGGCGACACCATCACGTTCAAGCTTGAGTCGGGCACGCTCGTGACCCACGAGGTCTATGAAATCGATGCCGCCGCGCGCGAGTTCAAGACACATGGTATCGCCAATGTTGACTCACAAGGAAATATTTCGCCCGATGCGGCGCCTGTTCCATGGTCGAGCCTGGTGGGCTCGGTCGTGGCGTGCGTTCCGCTGCTGGGCTACGTCAACGCGTTCGTCACGCAGCCGCCGGGAGTCTTCATGGTGATCGCCGGCGTGGCCGTCGTGATCGGCGTGAGCATCGTGCTCGAACTGCTGAGCATGCGCACGCCTGACAAGCGGGTGTCGGAGACTCCGGCCCCAAAGCACATGAGGTGACACGGGGCGCCATACGCCTTGGCACATAAGAGGAATCCAAAAGCAGAAAGGATGGACACCATGGATTCGAAGCAAACAGGTAGGAAGAGGACGGGCCTGGTGGTCGCGCTCGCGCTCTGCTGCATCCTCGCGGTGGGCGGTGTCTTTGCGTGGTTTAGCGCGCAGGATAGCAAGACCAACACCTTCGTGCAGGGCAACGGTATCACCGATCCCGAAGTGAAGCCCAATCCTAATAGGCCTACGGAGCCCGGAACCGACCAGACCGATCCCGACACTGACGGCAACATCATCGAGACCGACTGGGATGACAAGTCTCCTCTGACCCCAGGGTCCATTACGCCGAAGAACCCCAACATGGGCATCGGCAAGGATTCTAGGCCGACGTACGTCTTCGCTATGGTTGAGAATACCCTGCCCGCCGATGCGTACTTCGTGCTTGGAAAGGGTTGGAAACCGGTTGAGGGTTACTTTACTAAGTACTCGGGCAGCAAGAACGCTGCCATCACCGACGTGGACGCCGAGACTTACACGAAGGGCCTGTTTGTGTATGTTGGCGACAGTGGAAGCGATTGGGCCATGCTCGCCCCGACGCCTGGCGTCCCGGAGAACAAGGCTAACTACACCGGCGAGCTCTTCGACAAGATTTATACCAGTGATGGGTTTGACGCGACCCAGATTACCGATGACAAGAACAGCATCACGGTGAGCGCCTACTTCGCTGCTGCTTCTGGCGACCACGAGTATGCTGACGGCAGCAAGAACCAGCTGACCGACGAGGCCAAGAAGGAAATCGAGGCAAACGTCAAGAAGTGGGCGGAGAAGGTTAAGGCCTAACCCAGCCCGTTACCTCGCTATTTACCATGCGTGAAGGAATATAAACAGATCGCCGGGGGCGGGGCCTCTCCCGCTCCCGGTATCCCGCGTTATGAGAAAGGGGGTCTGCTCATGCCTGCGGACAATACGCAAGCTACAGCCGACTCAACGAAAACGCGCAAGCGGCTCTGGATGCTCCTGGTTGCCGTAATCTGCGTGTTCGCCGCTGCACAGACCCTCTCTGTCATCACGCGAGAGAAGCCGTTTCTCGATCGCCTGCAATTCGGCGCGGTCGGGATCGAGACCACCATCACCACCTTAGACGAGACCGGTGCGGAGATCCCTGCGCCCGAAGGCGGCGAGCTGGGTACCGGGTCGGTCCACATGGAGCGCATCGTCCGCGTGAAGAATACAGGCAACCACGCCCTGTTCATCCGCGTCAAGCTGCGCTTCGAGTGCATCGACGCCGCCGGCACGCCGCGCCCGGCCGACGACCTCGTTTCCTACGACGTCGGCAACGACGCGTGGATCCAGCGTAACCCGTCCGATGGCTACCTATATCTCACTGCCGCGCTC
>OCAH01000581.1_pt1 | contig 10622 bp, 8 predicted proteins | sample 1477131 | NCBI WGS metagenome assembly OCAH01 (sample SAMEA2580291, study PRJEB22360) | human gut metagenome | biome: human gut; feature: human-associated habitat; material: faeces | place: Denmark | collected 2008/2010
GGCACCGCATGGATCGCCGCGGCGGCGCCCGTCGCCTTCGCCTTCGACGGCTGGAGCTCCGCAGTGAGCATCGCGCCGGAACTTAAAGATGCACGCCGCAACCTGCCCCGCGCGCTCATCGCCGCCCCCGTCATCATCCTCGCGCTTTACCTGGGATACTTCGTGGGTATCTCGTGCTTCCTCGGGCCGCAGACCGTCATCGAGGCGGGCGATGCGAGCCTCTCGCTCATGTTCGTCAAGCTCTTTGGCGAGCAGGCCGGTGCGCTGCCCAACGTCATCGCGCTCATCGCCGTGCTCGGAGGTGCCAACGGCATGGTGCTTGCCACCCTGCGCATGCCCCAGTCCCTGGCGCTCCACCACATGATGCCTTGCGAGCGCACCGTGAGCCGCATGAACGCGACGCTGCGCTTCCCGGTGGTGAGCGCCATGATCGCATTGGCCACCACGTTGTTCTGGGTTGGCGTGCATGCCGTGGTGAGCACCCTGGCGCTGCTTCCCAACGGCGATATCTCCGAGGTCGTGGTGGCAATGACCATGCTGATCCTGCCGCTGTATTACGCCGAAGCGCTCCGCGGGGCGCTGCGCGAGGACGCCCCCGCGCTCATGCGCGTACGCCGCGCTGTGGCACCCGCCATCGCGCTCGCGAGCTCACTCACCATCGGCCTGTCGAGCATCTCCGATCCAACGCGCTGGCCGTTCGTCATGGCCTTCACGGCGCTGCTCCTCGTGATGACCTTCGCGCTCACACCCAAGCGGGGCGCTTAGGCGTCCGGAAGCGCGCGCTCCTCGCGAGCCTCGGCGAAGGCTGCCTTCATGGTGGGGTTATTCCGCGTGAGCTTGCGGATGGTGAGGCCCTGGGCCTTGTCGTTCGCCAGGCGCAGGTTGTTCTCGCTCGAAATCAGATTGTCCTTGACCTTCTGCAGGTGCTTAATGGTGGTGTCGATCTCATCGATGGCCGTCTGGAACTTGCGGCTTGCCAGGTCGTAGTTGCGGTTGAAGCCCTCCTGGAATCCCAGCAGCTTTTCCTCGAACTCTGTGACGTCGATGTTCTGTTGGCGTACGAGCTCGAGCTCCTGCTTGTAGGCGAGCGCGTTCATGGCGGCGTTACGCAGCAGCGTGATCATGGGGATGAAGAACTGCGGGCGGATCACGTACATCTTCTCGTAGCGGTAGCTCACGTCCACGATGCCCGTGTTGTACAGCTCGCTCTCCGGCTCGAGCAGAGTGACCAGCACCGCGTACTCGCAGCCCTTCTTCTTGCGGTCCGAATCGAGCTTCTTGAAGAAGTCCTCGTTCTTGTGCTTGGTGGCCGTGGTGTCATTCTCGTTCTTCATCTCGAACATGATCGAGACGATCTCGTTACCGGCCTCATCGCACTCGCGGAAGATGAAGTCACCCTTGGTGCCGTCGGAGGCGTCGTTGTCCTTCTCGAAGTAGGCACGAGGGAACGCCGTGGCGCGCAGCTGATTGAACTGGGTCTCGCAGTGCTGCTCGAGGGTCTCGCCCACCATCTTGGTGGAGAGGCGCGCCTTCATATCGCGCAGGCGCTCGATCTCCTCGTCCTTGTAGCGGATAAGGTCCTGAGCGCTCTTGCGGGCCTGCTCGATCTCGAGCGCGTGGGCGGTCTCGATCTGCCGCTTCTCCGCCTCGCGCGTCTCGTGGTCGGCGGCGCGGCCGTCCTTTTCGCGCGCGAGGTCAAAGCGAGCCGCATCCAGGTCGTGAGCGAGCTTGGCGCGCTCCTCCTCGAAGGCGGTGCGCGCCTCATTCACAGCTTGCGTCACCGCGAGATCTCGCTGGGTGGCGCCGGCGTCCAGCTGCGCCTTGAGCGAGGCGATCTGCGCATCGCGCGCGGCGACCATCTGGCGCAGCTCCTCTTTTTTGTCGGCGGCGTCCTGCTGCACGACCATGCGCTCGCGCTGGGCGGCGACCTTCACCGCAGACTCGCGCTCCTCAACGGCGGACTCGAGCTTGGCGGAGAGCTCGGCGATGCGGGCATCCGCCTCGGCACGGACACGCATGAGCTCGGCGGCGCGCTCAGCCTGCTCGCTCGCCAGCTTTGCGGAGCTCGCCGCGTTCGCCTCCTGCAGGGCCGCGGCGCCCTGCGCTCGCGCCTCCTGCAGCTCGGCGGCACTGCGGGCCTTGGCCTCCTGTAGCTCTGCCGCGCCGCGTGCGAGCGCCTCCTGCAGCTCGGCCTTCTGGGCCGCCATCGTGCGGTCGAGCTCTGCCTTGGCCTGAGAGCGGGCGAGCTCGAGCGCCTGCTCGTGCTCGCGACGCAGCGAGGCGGCGCGCTCCTCCACCTCATGGGCGAACTGATCGTCACGCACCTGGCGAACGATACCCTCGTAATCGCTCTCATCGAGATTGATGACCGTCCCGCATTTGGGGCACGTGATCTGATTCATATGTACTCCTCACTCCACCGCAACGCTTGAACGCACACCACGCGCCCACAGCGAAATCCTTACCGTCTGACTATACCCGCCCGTGCGGACAAAACTCTACGAGCACGGCTCGAGACCGATCCAGCGGAACGCGACGCCCACGGAGTGACTGGTCGACGGACGCGTCTTTCGCAGTTACAGACGTCTTTCAAGTATGACCATGTCTTTCAGCTGAACTCCGGCTTCGACGATGGGGTGGTCGTAATTGTCGATGAAGAAGTTGGGCAGCACGCGTGAGCGCGTGAAGCCGCAAGCCTCGTAAAAGGGCACGGTCAGAGGGCTGTCGCCCGTACCGACCCGCAGCACGTCGTGAGTCGGCGCGTGTCGGGCGGCGGCGAATTCGAGCAGGGCGTGCCCCACGCCGCGGCGCTGATGTGACGGCGCCACTGCCAAGCTCTTGACCTCGGCGATGCGAAGGCCCCGCTCGTCGACACCCTCGCCCGTCACGATCATGCAGCCGAGCGCTCGATTGGGCATGGGGGCGGAGCCGATCTTGAAGCAGGGGTCATCCTCCGCATACGCCGCGAACATCTCGCCTCGGTGGAGGTAAAGCTCGACCATGTCCCACTGCTCGTCGGCGAGCAGCAGCAAGTCGCGATATCGCTCGCGATCGTTGCCAACCGATGCGATGCGCAGTGCCGGCGCCATACACCCCTCCAAGGAGACTTGGGCGAACTCACTCCACCACTCCATCTTGTCTAACATCTTTATACTATAATTCGAATAGAATTCTAGTATTGGAGATGCCATGGTCATCAAATCATCCACTGCCCTCCGCAGCGACTACAACTCCATCTCGGCACTGGCGCATGAAACCGATGAGCCGATCTTCATCACCAAGAATGGAGAAGGCGACCTTGTCGTCATGAGCACGGATGCCTATGAGGGCATAACCAGGGCCCTCAACGTGCGCGCGAAAATCCTCGAGGCCGAGGCGGAACGACTCGCCGGAGCTCCGACTTACAGCACTGACGACATTCGCTCCGCACTCAAAAGGAAATACGACCATGCCCGCGCCTAGAATCCTTCCCGCGGCATATGAGGATATCCTCAACATCGCAGATCACCGCATCCGAGAAGTCGGCCCGAACTCTGCCGAGGCGATTACGAACCGGTTGCTCGACACCATCGATCTACTTGAAGAGACGCCGCTGATCGGCCCACTTCATCATGATCCCGCCCTTCAATCCATGGGCTACCGAAAGCTCCTATGCGGACAATATGTCTGCATCTACCGTATCGTCGACAACATCCCCATCGTGTACCGCGTCTTTCACGAATCGCAAAACTACACAGCCGATTTCCTCTGGAAAATGTAGGGAGGGTCAGGCTGATTTACCAAACTCCGCCCTATCGTGCGTCGCGCACGAACACGGCGGCGCGGACCTGATGCCAGGGGCTGCGCTCAGGAGCGACCTGGAGCACGCGGCACTCGAAGGCAGCGCCGTGCCCATAGAAGAACAGGGTCGAAAGCGGACCGACCGAGTCAGCGGGAATATAGCCGAGCATAGTGCCATGGGATTTGACCGCGATGGCCTCCGCGTCATAGGGATTGTCGCGCTCGGGCACAAGCTCCAGAGTATCGCCGGCCTTAAGCTCGCCCAGGACCAGCGCACCGTCGTGGTGCTGGAACCCGGCGATATGGAACGAGAACAAATTGCGAGACGGCTCGTACATGATGGACCCCCTTCAAGCCCTGCACCGCGCCTTGCGAGCGCGGCCGTTTTCATGGCTTAAAGGTACGACCCCGTGCGGACAAAACTTCGCACGGGGCCGGGCAAGTCGTCTCAAAGCAGATGCGTGGGCTGATATGGAGTTCGGCCGCTATCCATTGACCGCATCCGTACGCCCTTCATCGCCTCTGCCCATGTACTCCTTGTGCAGGGTCTCAAGATCGGCGATGGCATCGTTCGCGAGCTCCTCGGATGACACGTTGCGGTCGAGTTCCGCCTCGATGAACTGGAAACCGCCGTTCGCATACTCCTCGAATATCCCGAGTGCGACGGAGTAATCCCTCAAGACCTCGACATCGCCCTACATGCACCCTGAGCACTATCACGCGCCAGTCAGTGAAGACATTCCACACCCCTGAGGAAGCCATCCACGCTCATCGCTTGATCTGACTCCCGATAGCATGATCTAATGAAGTGGGCACGGACCTGGGAGGCAACATGTCAAATTACAGAATTGAGACGATTAACTTTGTCGATCTTGAGAACCAAATGACCATCCCAACGTACCAGCGGCCGATCGTATGATCAAAATCTCAAAAACTTGCCTTCATCGACAACATCAGCAGGGGATTTCCCTTCGGGTCCCTACTTTTATACAAGTACGATAACGCTGAACAATACTCCCTTATCGACGGTCAGCAGCGTTTTACCACCCTTCGAGAGTATCAGCGCAATCCTCAGGAGTACTTCCCCATCGAAGCAAACGCCTCATGCCACATCGAATCACTCATGTCGCTCACTAGCGCCAACCAGCAACCAGAAGACGCACAGGCCAAATTGAAGAGCCAATTTGTTGCTGCCATAAAGGAGATGCTGCGTCTGCACGCCACCACACGCAACCTCTCCAGCTCCTATCTGGCAAAAAAGATAAAGGAAATCTATCCGGCGTCAAATTCCGCCAGTGACCTGGATATTGTCGACATCCAAGGAAACCTCATCAAAGCCCTCGATGAGTACGTCAATCTCTCTACGCTTCAGATTCCCTGCGTTTTCTTCACAGGTGACAAATCCGAACTTCCCGAGGTCTTCGCGAACGTGAACCTGGGCGGCAAGAAACTCACGAAATATCAGGTCTTCGCCGCCCAATGGAATCGCTATAAAGTCCAGCTCTCCCAGGAGAAATATTCCAACGAAATCCTTGAGCGCACCATCTCCCGCTATGAATCCCTCACAGATGCACGCGAGGGGCTCGAAATAGAGGACTTCAGCTCCGAAGAAATGAGGCGCGAGCGAGTCGTCACTCTTCCGGAGTTCTGCCGCGCCCTCGGGGAGCTAGTCATAGAGCAGTGCCGTGCCTGCTGGCCAGCGAAAACCATCGAGCAAGATGACACTGTCGACACAATCGGCTACAACACGCTCGCCATAGCCTTTGGAATTCGTCCCCAAGAAATCGCAGGAAAGAAAGGGGGACAACCGGGTCTGCCTGACATCTTCGCGAATGCCGGATTCGAAAACGCACCCGCAGCCATTGAGCGACTCATCGAACGCACACTCTCGGAATATGGCGAGATTAACGGTCGTTTTGCAAGATACCTACGTAAACCTGGTTCCAAAGAAGCATATGAGACTTCAAAGTCGAGTGGACAGCTACAGTTCCTCTCCTTCTTCGCGGCACTGTGGTTCATACGCTATGGCGCGATCCGTTCAACCGACTTCGAGCCCAAGCCCGGCTACAAGAAAATGGGCTATGCTGAAACGACGCGAAACCTCTTTAGGTGTTTCGTCCTAGATATGCTCACCAATCAGTGGAAAGGATCCGGCGATTCCCGCCTCGGCAATTACATCGATGGCACATTGACCTATGCGAACAGCTCTGCGTTCTCCAAGGCAAAACTGGAATCGGCAGCTCAATCGTATCTGGAGTCCATCGATAATAGCGAGTCGATCAACGTCGACCCCATCGCCAAAACCCTGCTAACCGTTTTGGCAAACAACAATGCACATGCCTACTGCGAAAGCTTATATGATATCGAACATCTGATATCACGTGAAACCCTCCGAAGCAAAAAGAGCGGTCAATACGCCTACAAAGCGTACAAGCTTCCCGGCGGCAATCTTGGAAACATCGCCTTTCTATCCTCCTCTGAGAATAGATCGAAAGGTTCGACAACGTTGCCCGCCTCAGGCGGCGAGCTTTTCGCCTTCAATGGAGAAAGAGAATACATCTTTGACGGAAAATGCCTCCTTGACGCCGACATCGATTTAAAAACCGGCAAACCCGAAACAGCAAGGAAGTTCCTACACGAACGCGCACAAATCATGCTCGAGGCTCTCGTCAAGATGCTGACCCAAGATTAGTTAATCAGCTGGCTCCAATAGATAGAAGTGCATTGGAGCCAGCTCGTTACTCAGAGCCCTCCGCACCGTCGAGACTCGATGCGATTACCTGGCCTATCAAATGCGGGATCCCCACCACGAGCGCGTTTCCCATGCAGAACGCACGGTTGATGTCGGTCATGCCCGTGTCCGTCCAGCCCTTGGGAAAGCCCTGCAACTGGTCCAACTCGTCGGGCACCAGACGGCGGAAGCGCCCATCCGGCGCGGCCACGATGTGCTTGCTTCGAGAAGCGGCACCCCCCCCTCACTTGTGAGGATCGTTCGCGCCGGCGCGTCCACGGGATCGGGGAACGCCATGGCCCCCTCGGCATACCGGTACTCGTGCCCCGTTTTCTTGTTCACGCGGGGCTCGCTTTTGCCGCCCTTGAAATAGCGCCATTTGGCGAGCTTCTCCTCATCGACGTAGAACTCATCCGGAACCTCGCCGCTCGCGACGAGAACGTCGCCCAACACGGCGCGCGGGCCGTCATACGTCGCCTCGACCTTGGCCGTCACCACCTTGCACCCCTGCATCGCGCCCGCGTTTTGGAATGGCGAGGTCTTGCGGCCGACGCCGAAACGCTCCGTGTTCTCATAGGAATCCGCGAAGACGGAGAACGCCTCGCTGCCGCCAACCGCGCGCACAGGCAGAGCCGTCGCCATGACGCCAGACGTCAAGCGCCCCTCGAGGTCCCAGGGCTCGTCCGTTCTCTCTGCATAGATGTATACGCGGCGCCGCTTCTGCGGGAATCCGTAGTCCGCCGCGTTCACGACGCGCCACTCGACCGCGTACCCCAGCGACGCGAAGCACGAAAGGATGATCGCGAAGTCCCTCCCGCGCTGCGAGGCAGGGCTCTTGAGCAGGCGGTCGACGTTTTCCAGAAGCACGTAGCGGGGCGTGTTCTTCAGGCGCAAGAAGCGGTAGATCTCCCACCAGAGCACGCCCTTCTTGCCCTCGATGCCGCTGGCTTGCGACAGGGGTTTTGCCACGGAGTAGTCCTGACAGGGAAATCCCCCCACGACCATGTCCACGTCCGGGATGTCGATCTTGCCCGCCTCATACGCGTCCAGCACCACATGGATGTCCTCGTTGACCACGGAACCGCAGCCGAAGCGCTCCTCGTAGCAACGCGCCGCGAACTGACGCGTCGGCGCGCCCTGCGGCTCCCACTGGTTTGCCCCGACGGTCACGAACGGGCCGGCAGCGGGCATGGAGAACTCGGGGCGATCCTCGTTGCTATAGCCCTCAAGGCCCAAGCGAAAGCCCCCGACGCCCGCGAATAGCTCTGCAACCCGAATCACGCTTCCACTCATCCTGCCCTGTTCCAGCCTTTCCTCCAGCGCCTCGTTGGTCGGGGCGCGCAAATCCTGCTTTACTCTATCGATCTCCGCGCCGATATAGCTCGCATTGAGCCAAAAGCATTTCTTTGTCTCGAACGATCCATAAGGCGTCGGTAGCACATCCGCCTTGTTCCTGCCGTGCGGGCGCACATGGCAGCAGCGATTCTCGGTCGATCGCACGGAGCGCCCAGCGTGGCCCTCCCTCACCCGACGCCGCATCTCCTCATAACAACGCCTGGCCTCGAGCAGGTCGGCGTCGGGCATCTGCCAGAACATGACCTCGGCAAGCCTGAAGACGCCCTTCTTGCGATCGTCCTCGCGATACACGACAAAGAGGTACTTTTGAGCCAGATAGCTCCGAAAGTCGCTCGAGTCGAACTCGCACGCCACCAGATTGCAGTAATCAAACGTCGGGAACGATATGGATTCCTTGGGCACGCCGTTGCGCTTGATGCGCATCGTCTTGGCCTTCACGCCCGCCTTCTCAAACTCTGCGATGCGCGAGTCTTCGTCCACGCCCAGAATGTGCTTCGTGATGAGCGCGCAGAGATTCTTGGGCTTGCGCGAACCCTCCCACGAATAACCGCACACCTGTGCAAGCTCGTCTTCCGTGAGGCCGATGTACGGTTCGAAACGCCTGCGCACCAATGACAGCAGGTCGAGTCCGCGGTCCTTGCCATCCCTGCGAATCGCCTGCGCCTCGATCATCCCGTTGAGCGCCGTCGTCATATATGAGGGCTTGATCGCCCATGCGCGAGGTTTTGCGGGCACGCTCGAGTACGGTTGCTCGGTGCGCTTCGATGCATTGGCCGCTTTTGTCGCCGCCTCGAGATACAGCGTGTCAGACCCCGACAGTTCGTGGGCCTTTCCCCGACGGATCTTGCTGACGACGGTGTCCCAGTCCTTTTTGAACGTGGGCACGTCCTCTTCGGGGATGCCCCACAACTCGACCAGCCTCACGAGGTAATCCACAGGGTTCAGCTCTTTGTCGTACTGGTAGGCGATCAGCAGGATCCTCTGCAGCTTCTTTTGCAGCGAGCTGGTCTCCCATGTCTCGTCGACGACACTCATGTAGTTGATCATGCTGATGACCAGGCGCTCTTTTGCCGAAAGGCTGCCATCTTTTAGCTGCTTGAGGGGCGTGGTCTTGAGCTCCGTACCGACCTCGGCGAAATCGGCATTCGGGTCGCTGTTGATCTCGTAGTGGAAGAAATACTGCTCGACGGCGTTGCCGAATGACCCGCGCCGCCGATGCGGGTCGTCGACGTGCTCCAGGCCCGGGCACTCCTCCCTCAGCGTATGGCCCTCAAGCTGCTTTGCGTACGCGAGGATCGACTCGATGGAGGAGTTGTCGTATTCGAGAATCGCGCCCATGACCGCCACCTTTAAGAACGCCTGTTCGATCGCTGTATTGTATCGATCGAACAGGCGCTCTTCAAAGGACGGACCGCCGACACGGCGCTCACGAAAAGCTGCGCTCACGTACAATTGGGCATGAACCGTCACGACACGCCAACCGCGCCCCCGCGTCGAGGCGCCCTCAGCCCAAAAGCCTCTCAAGCAAAGGAGCCCTCGCCATGTCCAACTCCTACCTTGTCGTCATCGACATGCAAAATGACTTCATCGACGGCGCCCTGGGCACGCCCGAGGCGCAGGCCATCGTCGAGGCGGTCGCCCAACGCGCCAGCAGCTTCAGCGGCACGGTCGTTTTCACCAAAGACACCCACGGCAGCGACTACGCAACCACGCAAGAGGGTCGCAACCTGCCCATTCCCCACTGCATCGCCGGCACGACCGGCTGGGAGCTCGCACCCGCCCTCGAGACGGTTCGCACCCACCGCAGCGCTCCCGTGTTCGAAAAGCCCTCGTTCGGATCGCTCGACCTTGCCCGCTGGCTCGTCGCGCAAAACAACGCCGCGCCTATCGACTCCATTGAACTCTGCGGCCTATGCACCGACATCTGTGTGGTCAGCAACGCCCTCACCATCAAGGCACACCTGCCCGAGGTCCCGCTCGCGGTGAATCCCGCCCTGTGCGCCGGCGTCACCCCCGCCGCGCACGACGCCGCGATTGCCACCATGGCGAGCTGCCAGGTGCAAATCCTGTAACCGGGCTCGGGCCTCGTCTTGCGGCGCCCTTTCGCCCCGATGACCCGCCGGAGACAGGCCCCATGCCCACGCACGGGCCTCACCCCGCGCCGCCCTTTGCGAGCTCGCGATTGGCGGCGTTCTTGTATTTTGGCCAGCTACCGTGCCAACGCCGCAGCGTACCGTTTGAATGCGGGGATGAGCTGCATGCGCAGTACATTGCGACGAGCATCGAAACTGCCACTGCGGATTCTCAGCCGAATGCCCATCGCACGTGCAACGTCCGCGACGAGTTGGTTGTACAGATGCTCTTCGACAATGTCCTCGTACCACACGTTCAATATGGTCCAACCTGAGCCGACCAGCTTATTCTGTCTGCGGTCATCGCGGCCGGCCCGCTCGATTGCATGGAACTTGCGGCCCTTGTACTCGAGACCGACCTTATGACCGGGGAATGCAACGTCCACATAGCGGTCCCCGTCGGCAGTTGAGACGCGATGGTTGAGCGAGACAGGCCCGAGGGCATAACCACCGAGTCGCCGCGGCCAGGTAAGCAATGCGCAAAGAACGGATTCCATGGGCGAGTTGGAGCCGTCGCCGACCAGCACAAGCGCCTCACGGGCCCGGACGACCCCCGGCGCTCCGGGCATCGCATCCAACACGCGGGTGATCTGCTCGACGGAAGTCAGAGGCTTCGCCGTGTT
>OCAH01000582.1_pt1 | contig 10593 bp, 7 predicted proteins | sample 1477131 | NCBI WGS metagenome assembly OCAH01 (sample SAMEA2580291, study PRJEB22360) | human gut metagenome | biome: human gut; feature: human-associated habitat; material: faeces | place: Denmark | collected 2008/2010
ATCAAGGCCGCCAGTCATGTGACGGTGAACGAGGCGCTGATTCCCACCGGCACCGAACCGGTTACCGGCATCTACGACCTGAACGATGGCCCGACGCTCGAAGGCCGCGCCTTTGATGATGCCTGGGTCGACGTGGAGCGTGCCGCCGATGGTACGACCACCACCACATTCACCCGCCCGGACGGTATTGAAGTGAAGCTCATTGGCGATGAGACGATTAATGCTTGGCAGTGCTACACCGCCACTGGCGCACCGTTCGCCGAGCATCCGTATGGCATCGCCGTCGAGCCGATGACCGCCCCGGCCAATGCCTTCCGCACTGGTGACCACTTGGTGACGCTCGCCCCCAACGGCGACTACACCACTGTGGTCCGCTACGAAGTAGTCCAGAAGTAGTTCTGTTACGCTGGCTCCCCTCCAGAGGGGAGCCAATTTTTTATCCTTATGTGCCGCCGCGTCTTGGGACTTATGCGATACGATTGTGAGCGATAACAATTTGTTCCACAAAGGAGTGTGCACTATGGCTTTGAAGCCTCGCACTGGTAACCAATATGTCATCTCGTCCGGCGAATGGAGTGCCGTCGTCACCGAACTGGGTGCCAGCCTGCGCGAGCTGAAGTGGCGCGGCGAAGACCTCATCGTCCCCTTCGACCCGAACAAGGTCATTCCCTGCTGCAACGGCTGGGTGCTGGCACCGTACCCGAACCGAGTGACCAATGGTCAGTATTCTTTCGATGGCGAAGACTACCAGATGCCGATCGACGAGTTCGACCGCCAATCCTCCCTGCACGGCTATGCCTACCGCTACATGTGGGAGCTCGTTGATTTGCAGGAATCACACGTGACGCTCTCCTGGCGCTCCCCCGACATCGCCGGCTACCCGTTTGATATCACCATCACCGCCACTTATGCACTTGACGAGAACGGTCTCACGGAAACCTTCACCGTGCACAACAACGACAGCGTGAAGGCACCGTGGGCATTTGGCATCCACCCGTGGCTGGCCAACGGCAAGCACGCCACCGGTCAGGCCATTACCGCCGACAACGAGCCCTGCCGTCTTGAGCTGCACTGCGACACCCACGTGACCGTAGACGAACACTTGCTGCCCACCGGTGAAGAGCCGGTTTCCGGCATCTTCGACCTGCGCGATAACCCCACGCTGGAGGGACGTGGCTTCGACGATGCCTGGACCGATATCACCAACCGCGGTGAAGACGGCAGCACTTCCGCCGTGTTCACCCGCCCCGACGGCATCAAGGTCACGCTGACTGGCGACAAGACCATCAACTCCTGGCAGGTGTGCACCGGCAACGAAATCGGCGAGAAGGCTCGTCAGGCCGGCGTGGCCGTCGAACCGATGACCGCCTACGCCGACGCCTTCCGCACCGGCAAGGATCTGGTTGTGCTCGAGCCGGGCGATGACTACACCACCGTGGTCACCTTCCACGCCGAACAAATCTGAAAAACCGAATAGCCAAGCCTGACGCTCATCGCCACATGGACACCCGTGTTGCATCACGTCGTGCTCATGTGGCATAATTCCGAAGGCTTATTTTTTTACTGCAGCAAAGGAGTCCATCATGGGCATGCGCGGACGTAAGCGCAAGAATCGTCGTAAGAAGGCCGCCAACCACGGCAAGCGTCCTAACGCCTGATTCTTCGCGTTTCTTATGGAACGCTCAAGGCCCGTCTGATGATACATCAGACGGGCCTTGTTGTATATGTCGTTACTTATCTTCGCCGCAGCAGTGATCAAGCGTGGCCTTGAGCCGGGCTATCAGACATTCGGGTGCCACATCCGGGCGCAAGTAGGCACGCAACGCGGCAATCAACGCCTGTTCACGCTCGTCGCAGCAGGTACGGGGGTCAAAACAGTCGCCCTCCGTAACGATATGCACGTCCGCCTGGACCGACGCAGAGGCCGAGCCGGTATCCACTGAACGATGATGCACCGCCGTGATATGCACTTCGGTCTGGCTGACCATGCCATCGGCCCCCGTACGGGTTATGGAGATATGGCGAGTACGCTCTACCGGCTGATCGTTCATCAGATCTCCTTTCCCGAAAGCTTGCTTGACTGTTGTGGCGTGCGGGCGCCAGTCGCATGACTATGTCTCACTGCGGCTTGCGTGTCGCCATTGCTACCAACAGTTTGTTCACTACTTCCATTATGGCCGGAATCGGCGATTCGACCAACGTTTTCGCCCAACTTCGCGGATGGTGAACCAGCCGACGAACCAGTCACGTACCCGCGCTCTTTCGCATACGAGGCGAGCTCACGCTTGAGTTGCGTGCGGGCGCGATTCAGGCGGCTCATCACCGTGCCGATTTTCACGCCCTGCTCATCGGCCACCTGCTGGTAGGACTTGCCGTCGATGGCGGCGTCGATGAACACCTGCCGGCGTTCCGGCGAGAGTTTGGCGAGCGCGGCCATGATTTCCTCGGGCGCGAAGGCGTCCAAATATTCCTCTTCAGCGGACTTGAGCCCGTCCGACGTATGTTCGGCGGCATCGTAAATGTCCCAGTCGTCGTATTCACCGGTGGAGTCGTTGGCACGCTGCGGGCGCCGCTTGGCCTTGGCATACTGGTTGAAGTAGGCATTGCGCTCGATGGTGGTCATCCACGCCTCGAAGTTGGAGCCCGGCTGGAATGAGTCGAAGGCCTTGAACCCGCGTTCGAAGGTGTCCTGGACCAGATCCTGCGCGTCATCGGGATCGTTGGTCAGCCTCATCGCCTGCCGGTACAGTGCATTGACGGCGGGCATGGCGAGCTGTTCAAATCTGGCGCGCTTGGCTGCCATGGACTCGCCCGATCCGGCTGACTGCCCGGATTGCATAGTTGCTTCGCTTGTCGTCACGTTTCACCATTCTAATCAAATCATGTGCCCATATCGTGGTCGATGACGTGTGAGCCACAACACGCTGCACCCCACCTGTAGAATGGCGTATCGGCTAGATAATAGGGAGTAACAATTATGGCTTTGACTTTGGCTTCGGCCGCTGACCTGCTCAAGGAACACCATCTGCTGCGTGAAATCATCCAAGGGGATGTCTGGACCGACGACCCGGCCCGTATCGCTTCGGCGGATGAACCGTTCGCCGGCATCACCTACGACACCCGCAAGGTCACGCAGGGCACCCTGCTGTGCTGCAAGGGCCGATTCAAGGCCGAGTATCTGAACGGCATCGACGAAGCCGGCCTGGCCGCATACGTGGCCGAAACCGAGTACTCAGCCGCAACCGCCGCCCCCGGACTGATCGTCAACGACGCACGCAAGGCGATGAGCCTGCTGTCCGCCGCGTTCTACGGATATCCGCAGAACGAGCTCACGGTCATCGGCGTCACCGGCACCAAGGGCAAGACGACCACCTCGTACTTCACGCAGGCGCTTATCAACGCCGTCTCCGGTGGCAAGGCCGCATTGTTCTCCTCGGTCGATAATTGCCTTGACGGCCACACCTACGTTGAGTCCGATCTGACCACGCCCGAATCGATGGACGCCTTCCGCATGATGCGCGAGGCGGCCGATAACGGCATGGAGTATCTGGTGATGGAGGTCTCCTCCCAAGCGTACAAGGTGGACCGCGTCTATGGCCTGACTTTCGATGTGGCCGCGTTCCTGAACATCTCCCCCGACCACATCAGCCCGATCGAACACCCCACGTTCGAGGATTACCTGTATTGCAAGCGCCAGATCATCGCCAACGCGAAGTCGCTGGTACTCGGCGCGGACAGTCTGCACGCCGATCTGTTGCGGGAGGACGCGGCGGCAGCCGGCATCGGCGCAACCACCTTCGCCCTGCATGACGCGGATAATGCCGGCACCTTGTACGTTCGTCGCCTGGCCCGCCGACACGGCGCACGCCTCCTTCCACATCGCCGACGGAGATCAGACCCTTGGCGACTACCATCTGTCCATCGATGGCGACTTCAACTACCTCAATGCGGCGGCGGCCATCGCCATCGCCCATGCGGCTGGCGTATCGCTCGATGACGCCGACGCACTGCACGCCATCGAATCCGTACGTATCGCCGGCCGTATGGAACAGTTCCGCGACCCGCAGTCGAACACGCTCGCCATCGTCGATTATGCGCACAACTACGCATCCGTCACCGCGCTGCTTGACTTCGTCTACGAGCGTTGGGGCGAGGAAAACCCGCGTATCACGCTGGTGACCGGATCGGCCGGCAACAAGGCCTACGATCGCCGTAAGGAAATCGTCGAGGCTGCCGAGAACCGCATCGCGAACTTCATTTTCACCGCCGAAGATACGGACACCGAGCCGTTCATCGACATCTGCATGGAAATGCAAGGCTACATCACGAACAAGGATGTGGCCTCCACGGTGATTTCCGACCGTCCGACGGCCATCACCAACGCCATTTACGATGCCCGTGCGCACGCCGACCGATTCAACATCCTGCTGATTATCGGCAAGGGCAACGAGCGTTGGATCAAGGACCATCACAAGCATGTGCCGTTCGACGGCGACGATCACGTCGTCGAACGCATGTTTGGCTTGTGACGGGATTCCGGCCAATCAGATCCTGATCGGATCCCGATTGGCCCACATCAGATCACGCGCAATACGACCAAACCAGAAACACGACATACGGATACGAACGAAAAAGGATAGCTGAATCGTAATGATCACGTTGGAGAAAGTTGACGGAGCCACACTGGAAGCCGAAGCCGAGAAGGCCGGCATCACATTGCCCATCGAACAGACCAAGGTTTGGTCTGGTTTTCAGGCGGATATCGACGGACGCACGCCATGGGGCGATTATCTGATCAAGCGTGATGGTGAATTGGTCGCCGTGATCTCCTTTATCGATTTTGAGACGCACGGTTATCATTATCTGCGCTCGATGCATGGGCCGGCGTGGGCTGCCAAGCCCACCGAAGCTGAGGAGCGCGAGGTCGTCGACGCCATCGTGGACACCGTCAAGAAGGCCGACAAGAACATCGCGTTCCTGCGTATCGACACCTGGTTCGCCGATGGTACGGAGAAGGTGCTGTCCACAGTGCCGTACGACCAGACCGTGGTCATCGACGTCACCGGTGGCGATGATGAGATTCTGGCTCGGATGAAGCGTCGTGGACGCCGTGACGTGCGCAAGTCTCTGCGCGAGTGCCCGGCCGAGGTTGCCGATGAGACGGATAAGGCGCTGGCCGATTTCTCCGAATATTACGATGTGATGGTCGAGACCGGCCAGCGCGATGGATTCACGCCTGCTCCGATGAGCGACTACTCCGATATGATCGGCGCGTTGGGTGCCGATCATTGCCGTGTGTTCGCCGCACGTATTGAAGACCGTGTGGTGGCATGGTCGATTGTCACCGTGAACGGCACGCATGCGGTGCGCTACTATGCCGGCATGCGCAACGAGGTTATGCGTCTGCATGTGACCGACAAGCTGCTGTATTCCGAATGCTGCATCCTGGGCTCGCAGGGTATTACTGAATACGATCTCATGGGCATCGGCTCCGATTTCGCGCCGTCGCTCAAGGGGCTTAACGAGTTCAAGTGCAAGTTCACCGAGGAAATCACCCCGGTGGCCCCCGCCCGCGACGTACCCATCAAGAAGGTCTTCTACAAGACTCTGCAGACTGTACAGGGCGTGCGCAAGGCATTGCGCTAATACCTCCCCGCTCCCGCTGGCGGGAGCTGTCGAACGAAGCGAGACTGAGGGCGGTCTTTCGATATGGACCGCCCTCTGTCACCTGTGGCACCAGTTCCTGCCAGCGGGAACCATTCGTTTATCGTTCGAGTTTTTGACTCACCACGGCTGTTACGCCGTCGGCTCTCATGGTTACGCCGTAAAGCGCGTCGGCAATCGACATGGTGCGTTGCTGGTGCGTAATGATGATGAGCTGCGCATGGGCGCGTAGCTCATTGAACGCATTAATCAAACGGGTCAGGTTCACGTCGTCCAACGCGGCCTCGACCTCGTCCATCACATAGAACGGGCTGGGGCGGGCGGTGAAAATCGCGAACAGCAACGCCAGCGCGGTCAGCGAACGTTCGCCGCCGGACAGAAGACTCAGCTGTTTGACGCGCTTGCCGGCCGGGCTGGCCTCGACCAGTACGCCGGTGGTGAGCATGTCTTCCGGGTTTTCCAGGCGCAGTCGCCCGGTGCCGCCTGGGAACAGCGTGGCGAACATCTGCTCGAACGCCTCGGCGGTATCGTCGAACGCGGATTTGAACACCTGGACCATCGTGGAATCGAGATCCTTGATGAGCTGCATCAAATCGTCACGTGATTTGACTACATCGTTGCGCTGATCATTGAGATACTTGTTCCGCTCCTCAAGCGCTTCGAATTCCTCGGTGGCCAAAGGGTTGATCTTGCCGAGTGCGGCCAGATCGCGGCGAGCCTTATCGAGACGCTTCTTCTGCTCCTGACGGTTATACGGCACGGTCTTAAAGAGGGCGGAATCGCCGTTGGTGCCGGCCTCTCCCCCGGTTTCTCCCTCTTCGGTCCCAGCCTCAGCTTCCGTCTCATCCAACGGCACAGGGTTGCCCTCATCATCCAGTACGGGCACCGGCTGTTCGGGGCCGTAATCACCAACCAATTCCTCCAAAGTGAGACCGAGTTCGTCGGACACTTTCTGCATGAGCTGCCCGGATTCGGCGGCCAACCGTTCGCGGTTTACATCCAAGGCATGTTCGCGCCCGGTCAGATCGGTGACCTTGGGCTCGATCTGGTTGCGCTGCGCGCGCAGGGCCTTGAGTTCCTCGTCATGGCTGGAGGCGGCGGCCTGCAGCTCGTCTCGTTTGGCGGCCACGTCATGCAGCGTATGCTCTACCATGGCGGCCACTGCTCGCGCGTCATCGGCCACGCCTTGCAGGTGTGCGGCCTGCTCGCGTCTGCGATCGTTCAACGCCTCGATCCGGGCGCGGCGTTCGGCGGTTTCTTTGGCGTTGTCCCGCAGCAGCCCGGCCTGTCGGCTCAGTGACTCCCCTTTGCGGCTTGCTTCGGTCCACGCGATTTTTGCGGCGACCTCATGCTCGCGAGTCAGGTTCAGTTCGCGCTCCAGCGTGCGTTCGCGTTCATCGAGTTCGTCGAAATCGGCATGTTCCGCTGTGGATTGCTGGGCCGATGCCAAAGCGCGATTGAGGTCGTCAAGCTTGAGCTGATGCTCGTTGCAATTCTCTTGGGTCTCGGTGATTTTCCTATCCAGCTGCTCGAGCTGACGGGTGAACGATGCGACGCGATCTGTGGCGGATTTCAGAGATTTCTCCGCCTGCTGGGCTTTGAGCCGGGCTTCGGTGCGTTTGGCGGATTCCTGGTCGACGAGTCGAGCCGCTTCATCGCGCTTGGTTTTGGCCTCGGCCACTTGCTCAGCCATTCCGCCGTCTTGGGCGGTCAACTGTTTGACCTGTGCCAATGCTTTGTCTCGGCGGGCGGCCAGAGACAGGTCCGATTGAGAGATTGAAGAGCCGCCGACCGCCGCCACGCCGTGTGTGAAGGTCTCGCCGTTCTTGGTGACGGCCCGCATGGCTTCGCCGAATGCCACAATCTGTTGGGCTTCGTCGGCGGGGCCGGCCGCGGCTACATCAGCCAGCAGGAGACGCACGGTGCGCACGACCGCTTCGGCCTGTGCCGGGTTCTCGGCATCCGGGTTCGCGGTGACGAGTGCTGCCAGCGCGTTGCCCGATTGCGGGGCGGCCCCCGCGTTCTCGGCGCTACTCTCCTCCGACTCCGTGCCCGGCTCTGTGGCGGGATCGCCGGCAATGCTCGCGGTCAGCACCACGGCTTTGCCGAGCTTATCTTCCCGAGCGCGTTCGAGGGCGTGCAACATGTTGCCTGCCGCGGGTACCACGATGGCGCTGGCATACTGGTCGAGCGCGTGGGCCACGGCTTCTTCCCAGCCTTCGGCCACATGGATGAAGTCGGTGAGTCGGCCAAGCGAGGCCACGTCCGTATCGCGCTCCAACGATCCGGAGGCATTGCGGCTGTCTAGCGTGTCGGCAAGCGCATCGGCCTTGGATTTGAGCGAGATGATCTTGGACTGTATCTCGCGCTGCTTATCGGCGCGTTCATTCAGTCGTTCGCGGCATTCGGCGAGCGTTGCACGTGCGGCGTCCAATGCGGCACCGTCATCGTCGGCGATGGAGTCCGCTTCGCTGCGCAATGCGTCCAGCTGTTGCTGGGCATCGTCGCGCTGGGAAGTCAGCGAGTCGCGTTGGGAGGCGTAATCCTTGGCGCGGCTGGTCGCCAGTTGTACGGCGGATTCCTCGCGGGCGATGAGTTCGCGCAGTCGGGCGATTTGCGCATCGCGTTCCTGTGCGGTTTTGCGCAGTTCCGTCAAGGTCTGGCGGACTGAGGCAAGCTTTTTCTCGTCGTCGGCGCGTTCCTCGGTGGCCTTGTCGAGTGCGATGCGCGCATCGGCCACGGCCTTGGTCTGTGCCGCGGCCTGAGACTCCAGTTCCTCGGCTCGTTTGACAAGCATGCCGGGATCCTCACCGAAGTTGGTGACGATCTGGCCGGCGAGTGACCGGCTGCGCTCTTCGGCCAACTGGGCGAGCGCGTTCAGTCGTTCACGGGTCTGCGAGAATTCATGCCAGTATTGGTTGGCCTTGGCGATGGCCGGACTGGATTCAGAGCTCAACGCCTCGACCTGTTCGATGCGTACTTTGACTTGGACGAGTTCACGCTGGGCGACGGCCAGCTGGTTACGCACATCGCCAAGCTCTTGACGTACCGTGTCGCGACGGCTCATCGAGCGTTGAGCGTCTTCGGCGTACAGGCGGGCTTGGGCGTCGCGTACGGATATCTGAATCGCGTCGGCGCGCCGGGAGATACGTGCCTGGCGTCCGAGGGGGCCGAGCTGGCGGTGAATCTCCCCCAGCAAATCGTCGAGTCGGCTCAGGTTCGTTTCGGTATTGGCCAGCTTGCGCAACGCGCGTTCCTTGCGCTTGCGGTGCTTCAGGATGCCGGCGGCCTCTTCGATGAACGCACGGGGGCCGGACGGGTCGGCCTTCAGAATCGCATCCAATCGTCCCTGGCCTACGATCACATGCATCTGCTGGCCAAGACCGGTATCGGAGAGGAGTTCCTGAATGTCGAGCAGACGGCATTGCAAGCCGTTGATCGCGTATTCGGAGCCGCCGTTGCGGAAGATGGTGCGGGATATGGTGACTTCCGTGTAATCGATATCGAGCGTGTGATCGGAATTATCGATGGTCAGGCTCACCTGTGCACGGCCTAATGGCGGGCGAGAGGACGTGCCTGCGAAAATCACGTCCTCCATCGAAGTGCCGCGCAGGTTTTTGGCGCCCTGCTCACCCATTACCCAGATCAGGGCGTCGACGATGTTCGACTTGCCCGAACCGTTGGGGCCGACCACCGCCGTGATGCCGGGCTCGAAGCGCAGCGTGGTGACGGAGGCGAAGGATTTGAATCCGCGGAGGGTGAGTTCCTTGAGATACATGGCGTGAGACTGTTTTCCGTATGCCGGGTGTCCGGGTATCCGATATGCCTTGGATGCGGGTTACCGGGCGTCGGCGGAATCGTCGGTGTCGGCGCTGGCTGTGTCAGTGCTGTCGGTGTCGGCACTGGCCGTGCCGGTGCCGGCGTCACCGGCCTGTTCCTTACCGAGGCCGAGGACGTCGAACACGTCGAAGTCATCCGGGCTTACCGAATCCTCGAGGTTGTCGGCGGCCTCATCCTCGGCCTTGTCTGCCGGCTGATCCGAATCGTCCGGGTCAACCGCCGGCTGATGGACGGCCATAGCCTGCCTCATCGTGGGGCTGGCGTGTTCCTCAAGCATCAGGCGTGCGTCGCCGGCGGTGACGAAGCTGCCGCAGATAAGCACGCCGTGGCCGTAGCCCACGCCCAGCTCGTCCTCGGCATCGACCATATTGACGGCGGTCTGAATCGCGTCAGGCAGGTTCGCTTCCTTGATCACACGGTCACGGCCGAACACGTCCACGGCAATCTTCTCAAGCTCGTCGGCCGGCATCACGCGCTCGCGCCACGAGTTCTCGGTGACCACCACGGAGCTCAGGATCGGCTCCAGAACACCCAGATATTCCTCGACCTGCTTGTCGCGCATCATGGCGACCACACCGACCAGCTGCTTGAAGTCGTAGCTTTCCTCGATGGCCTTGCGCAGGGCTTCGGCGGCATTCACGTTGTGTCCGCCATCCAGAATGATGGTCGGTGAGGTGCGGATCTGTTCGATGCGTCCGGGAATCTTGACCGAGCTCAACGCCTCGGCCACCAAGTCGCCGTCCAGCGGGCCGTTGACCGGAATCACCACTTCGGAGGCGGCGAGCGCGGCAAGCGCGTTGTGGGCCTGATGCTCGCCGAACTTGGCGATCGGCACGCCCTCGTAAGTGCCGTTGGGCGTGGTCAGGGTGGCGACTTGGCCGCCGACTGCGGCCATACGGTCGGACGCGGTCATTTCGTAGCCGTCGCGCACGAGCATGGCGTGGTTGCGTTCGGCGGCTTCGGCGAGAATCGGCATGACGGCTTCCTCATGCGGCTGCGGGCCGATGATGGCGGTGCAGTTCGGCTTGATGATGCCGGCCTTCTCGGTGGCGATCTGCTCGACGGTGTCGCCAAGCCACTGCATGTGAT
>OCAH01000588.1_pt1 | contig 10517 bp, 6 predicted proteins | sample 1477131 | NCBI WGS metagenome assembly OCAH01 (sample SAMEA2580291, study PRJEB22360) | human gut metagenome | biome: human gut; feature: human-associated habitat; material: faeces | place: Denmark | collected 2008/2010
GCACGGTGCTCAAATCCCGGCGCTCATTCGGACCAGTTCTTATTGCACATCAACAAGTTTGCCCTACAGCGTGAGCAGCCCCCGGCCAAAGGCGCTGGGAAACAGGAACGTACGGTGCTTGGGGTGGCCGCACTTATCCACGCCAAGGACGACTTCGATGTGGCCGTATTCGCGGTTGATGTCCACAACTTCACCGTAAAGGTTCATCGGTTCCGGCACCCCCTTAAGCGCGTCTACGCTTTCACTGCCTCGTATTGGTACGTTGTGCGAACGTTGTAGCGGAAGTCGTTCCCGAGGTCGAGCGCCTCGAAGTGCTTCTTGGCGCAGCCGATTTTGATCTTTTCCGCGTCGCGCAGGGCGGGCTCGCCGTTCTTGCCGCCCTTGGTCTCGGTCACGAAATACACGCGGCGCTCGCCGTCGGCCTCCTCGACATACGCCCAGTCGGGGTTGTAGCTGCCGAGCGGCGTGTCGATCTTAAACGTCGAGGGCAGCTTCGCGAACACGAGCACCTCCTCCTGCTTGTCGAGAGCTTCGGCAAAGGAGCGCTCGACCCCTGCCGAATCGTAGACCACGTAGTTGTACAGGCTTTTGCTCGCCATGTCCGGCTTCCATGCGTTCTGCCCGAGGTAGGCGGTGTAGTCGTCGAGCTCGAGGTCGCGCATGGTGTACCACTCGTCCTCGGGAAGGCGCACGTACTTGATGCCCTGGGCGATGAGGTCGTTCTTCACGCGGTTGATCTTGTCGCCGACCTGAGCGAGGAAGGTCGCGGGATCGACTTCGAACTCGTCGAAGCGGCTGCAGCCCTCGAGAATTGCCTTGATGGTTGCGCGGGTGAGTCCGACAGCATCTTGCAGCTCGGCAATCGGGTCGGGCAGGACGTATTTTACCTTGCCGGCGACAGATACCACGGAAGTGCCCGTACCCTCGGCGTTCACGCCCGCGTCGTCGATGCCCAGTGAGGCACGCTCGCTCGTCACCTGGGGCGGGCATACGGGGAGCATGCTGTTAACTGCCTTGATGGCATGTTCAATGAGCTTGCTGGAGTCGACCTCAACCTGGAAACGCGTACGCTGGCGGATGCGATCCCACAATGCCTGGAACGCCGGATCAAGTGTGACGTCCTTTTGCAGCTCGACAGAAACCTCCTTAGCCTTATCGCGAATTTGGATCTTCTGCGACTTGTGAATGATGATTGCCTCGATTTGTTCCTTGGCGGGTTCGAGCTCGATGGGCAGCTCGACTTTGCCTGCCTCTGCTGCCGTCTTCAGCTCAGGCGTCACCGCGCCCTTTGCGTCAATCATGCCGGTGGCCGCAAGATGGTCGTAGACCCGCTTCGACTTCTCGTAGCCCAAGCGCTCTTCGACGCCCTCAGAGTTCTTGACCGAGATTTTCGTGAAGCTCTCCGGGGTGATTTTGCCGAGCTTGAAGCCCTCATCCTCGAGTTCCTTCTGCAGGCCGTTGGCGAAGTCATCATAGCTCTCATTGGCGATGACAGTGAGCACGTTCGCCTCGGGGTCGTGCAGGCGCTCGCCGTCCTGGTTCACGCACAGGCGCAGGCCGCGGCCGATCTTCTGCCGCTTGGTGAGGTTGTCCTTGGTCTCGACGAGCGTGCAAATCTGGAACACGTTGGGGTTGTCCCAGCCCTCCTTGAGCGCGGAATGGCTGAAGACGAACGAGACGTCCCTGTCCGCGTCCTTGTCGTCCGGGAAGGAGATGAGCGTCTCCTTCTTCTGCATGATGAGCTCGAAGGCGCCAGCGTCATCGGCGGTGCCGGCTGCCCCCTTGGAGTCCTTGAACTTGCGCTCCTTGCCCTTGCGCTCCTTGTCCCTGGCGAAATAGCCCTGGTGCACGGCGTGGGGGTCGCGCACTAACGGGGCGCCGACGGCCTCGTAGCACTCGAGCCACGTGCCCTTGCCGATTCCCGCTGCCTTGGCAATGCGCCTGGGAGCCTTCGAGTTCAATGCCCCGGCGTACTCTTCCTCGAACATTTGGGCGTACAGGCCTCCGTGAACCTCAGGCTCGTAGACGCGGTAGCGGTCGACACGGTCGATGAAGAAGAGCGAGAGCACCTTCACGCCGCGCGGCCACAACTCAAACTGACGGGCCAAGTGGTCCTCGATGGTACGGCGGATCTGCGCACGCTTAACGATCTCCTCATTGACGTCGCCCAGCGCTTCACCCAGTTCGAGAACTTCGCCGTTTTGGAACTCTATGAACTCATTTCCCTCGGCGGCGCCGATGTTGTTTACGACCCATCCGTCTTCGTAGTCGCTGTTCTCGCCGCTCTTCTGGTAAAGATCGACGCCGGTTTTAACGGTGACTGTCTTACGCTTCTGCGTGCCGTTTGCCTGACGCACGTCGATGGATACCTTGGCGGAGAACGGAGCCGATTTGACGGACTCGAGTTTTACATATGCACCGTTAAGGTTTGTTTCGGCCTTTACCGAGTCAACGCAGATGCCCTTTACCAGGTGGCGTTCGAAGGCGTCCACCGGGGTCAGGCGGTAGATCATGTTGTAGGCCTGCTTGTGCGTTGCCGAATAACGCAGCACGAACAGCGGATTCAGGCTTTTGATGGCGGCCTTGGCCTGCTTGGAGTTGTCGACACTCTGGGGCTCGTCGATGATGACGACGGGCTTGCAGGCGCTTACGAGCTCGCGTGGACTGAATCCGCCGATAAGCCCCTCGCCAACGCGATGAAACAGGTTGCCTTCCTTCGCAGTGCCGTCCTTCTCGAGGCCCTTGTTGAATGCATCGATGTTGATAATCATGACCTGGATAGAACTCGATGTGGCAAAACTGCCCACTGGGCCCATGTCCTTCGAGTTGTACACGAAGTAGTCGAGCGGCGTGCGGTCGTAGAGCGTTTCGAAGTGTTTGCGTGTGGTCTGGAAGCTCTTGAGGACGCCCTCGCGGATGGCGACGCTCGGCACGACGATGACGAACTTGGCGATGCCATAGCGGCGATTCAGCTCGTAGATAGTTCGGATGTAAACGTAGGTCTTGCCAGTGCCCGTTTCCATCTCAATGGTGAAGTCACGCAGGCGCCCGTCGGTGAGGATGTCTGTCGCCGGGAGGCAACCCTCCTCCTGCACAGCGTGGAGGTTGTCGAGGAGCTGGCCTGGCGCCACACGGAGCTCGTTGCCGTGGCCGACCACAAGCTCGCCTATTGCCGTCTGGCCCTTGCGGCCGGAATCAGCGGAGAAAACGCTGCTGACAAACTGCTGACCTCGGAAAAGGTCGCAGGTTGCCTCTATGGCCTCCAGCTGATGCTGCTGGTCGGATGAGAACTTGAACTCGAGTGCAGCCATGCTAGACCGTCCTCAGTTCGATCTCGCAACCCATGCGCTCGCCGGCGTGCTTGAAGATCTGCACGGCGTTGAGCTTGAGCGTATCGTCGAGGACGGAGTCGAGGATGAGCACGCGCCTGGGCTCCATGCCGGCAACGGCTTCGAGCGCCTCGATGGAAAGGCCCTTAGACATGCAGCAGACGAGCTCGTCACAAGCGACGGACCAGATGGGATAACCCGCCGCGTCGGATTTCTCTACGGGCAGCGTAAGCTCCAGACCCCATTTGAGCATCATCTCGAAAACGATGTCGAGCTCGCTTCTTTCAGGCTTCACCATGTTGAGCAGGAGCTCTCCGGGTTTTGGTTTGTTGATGCCTGAATCTTCGAGTATAAAGACACGGAACCCGATATCTGAGCATTCTTGCGTTACCGCTCCTGCCTCGCGTATTCTTTTTTGACCAATCTCGCAGAGATTATCAAATCCCATTGATTTCGGTTCGCTGCCACTTGGACACAGCTCGGGTAGCTGAACCTGAATAAAACGGCGAGATGCACCATCCGCCGCATTTGCCGCCATCGTTGCATGGGCGGTTGTTGCCGAGCCGGAGAAGAAGTCCAAGATGATATCATCATCGCTGGTCAATGCCTGGATATGCTCTTGACAGACGGCTGTGACCTTAGGGGTGTCGAAGGGAGTGCCCATTCTTTCGAGCATCGCGGTATCGCTGCTGCCGTTGTAGAGCAGTGACGGGATATTTTCCATCATGTTTTCGTCGAGAAGGTACTTTCGGCGGGGTTGAGTCGACTCATCAGTGCCGAATAGAATAAGGCCCTTGTCGAGTAAATCTTGCATCGTGGACGAGGGATTTCGCCAGCCACGAGGCGGAACAGGACAAGGCTTTCCCGTAATTGGATGAATCAGAGGAACAAAATAATCGTCGGGAGCTTTTTTCTTGTTCGGCCAGGCCATCGACACTGGCTGATACACACGTCCTTGCTCGTCGATATTGCTGTACGCTTTTTCGCCGCCGGTCAACTCAGTTTTCGTTTTAATCCAAGCTTTATACTCGCGATTTGCATCTTCTAGAGAATACGTGGGTGAGATCTTTCCGTACAGGGATCGCGCCTTGGCTAGCATTGATTCTGCGTTTTTCTTCGGCCGTTGAAGGGTGTGCTTGTCAGCAATGAAGTTCTTTTGCTTTGAATAGGCAACAATGTACTCATGCTGCATTGCGATGCCAGTTGAGTCGCCCTTGGGGTTTCTTTTATCCCAGACAATCGTTCCTAAATCGTTTTGTTCACCGAAGACTTCTCGCATGATGTTTTGGAGATTGACGTATTCGTTTTCGTCTATGTTAATGAGGATGATTCCTTCATCACTCAGCAGCTCCCTTGCAAGTTTGAGCCTGGGATACATCATCGAGCACCAGTCGCTATGGTAGCGGCCGCTCGTGTCGGCATTGGACTGGCCAGTGAGCCCCGTTTGCCGCTTGTAGTTCTCGATGGTGTTGCCAAAGCTGTCGTGGTATACGAAGTCGTGTCCCGTGTTGTACGGCGGGTCAATGTAGATCATCTTGACCTTGCCGTGGTAGCCGCGCTGCAAGAGCTTCAGCACCTCGAGGTTGTCGCCCTCGATGTAGATGTTGTCCGAGTCAAAGGATCCATCCTTGCCATCGCGGCCGCGGCTCTTTTCCACGCACGGTCGGAGCGTGGCGGTGCTCACAGTCTGCGACTGGCGGATAGCATCGGCCTTGCCTGGCCACGTGAACGCATAGCGCTCTTGGCCCTCGTCGACATCATCGCCAAGCTCCAGCCTCAGTTTGTCGAAGTCGATTCCGCTTTCGGAGAACACCTCGGGCATCAATGCCTTGAGCTTGTTCAGGCGGTCGTCAACCAGGTTTTCCGATGCAAGGTCCACCTTCTCGATGTCAGCCATTGCAGATCTCCTTTATCTCATCGGCGACCGCCCTCAGGCGTCGCTCCACTTCCTTCATTTCCATCCGGAGTTTTGCGGACTCGTTGAGCGTTGCGTCTTTAGACCGCCGCTGTTCCTTTAGTCGCTTGACGGAGGCTTCCAACTCGTCGTAATGCGACGTAAGGGCGATTAGCATTTCCCGGTTTTGTGCGGGGCATTTGGGGTAGAACCCCAGTCCGTCGATCGCGCGGGACAGCGTCACGGTGCGCGAAAGGTCGAGCAGGTATTCCCAGAGGTCGTCCTGCGAGAGCCGCTCGAATGCCATTGCGTCCAGGAAGTCCGCATATTCCGGACGGCTAGGATCGAACGCGCCTGTTGTCTCAATTCGGTCGATAACCGTTGCCCCCTGCTCGGCCTGGCTCTTTCGTGTGAGAGCGACCGAAACGCATGCGCAGCTACTTGCCTCAATCAGGAGAACCGTCGGGTTTGGGAGGCACTTGTGCACGAGCTCCGCAACCTCTGCCAAGGCCATGCTTCCAGCAGCCATCTCACAGCGGAGGAAGACTATGCTCTGCACGTTGCGTTCGCCATCTTCGTACGGCGGGATGCGTGTTGTGGACTTCTGAACCGTGGCGAAGTGCTCAAGTCGCGCGACCTTGTCGAGCCTTTTCTGCTCGGTCTTGGTGAGCATTGCCTGCTTGACGAGCGTTGTTTTGGGGATGCGACGGCTCCCTGCCAGTGCCATGTCAGGCAAACACAGGATGTTGCTCCAATCGACGCCGCTCATTGCAGCACCACAAAGCTCACGAGTGAGTAATCGTTGAAGCCCAAGACGGTGCCGCTGCCGACCTCGCCCAGGCTGAATAGGCTTTCGATACCCTTGTCCTGCTGTGTTCCGGTGATGGCTGCCACCACGGTGTCGAGCAGGTCGGCGTAGGTGCCCATCCTCGTTCCGTCGCGGGTCTCGTGGTTAAACTCTCGGCACAGTTCGGCGATGGGTTCGGGGTGCCCCGAGCAGGCGGCGCGCATGATATCGAGGGCGGGCTTGGGCTGCGTGTGCTTCGTCATGACCTCGCCATCGCCCGACACGTATACCACGTAATACGGGAAGACGGGGTTCGTGTCCTTGGGGTTGTTGGCATCGTCATTTTGCTTGAGGCAGAAGACCACCCCAGGCTTCACGTCTGCACGAAGCTCATCGGGGATGGGTGCCACGGCGTGGAGTCCCACGGGTGATTTCTCAAGTGCGCCGGGGTACTCCTTCGCGTAGCGCTGGAGTTCAACGCGGAAGTCGTCAAAGGCGAAGTCCGTGATGGAGATTCCGCCCGAGATATCCTCGAGGTCGAGCACCTCGCTCTTGAGCTGTTGGAGCTGCTGGCGGCGATATTTGAGGTCGTTCATCTCGCCGTTGCCCTTGACCTCCAGCACGTTTTCCTCGCCGGTGGCCGACGCGTCGAGCAGCGCCATGCGTCCCTTCACGCGGCCCTCCAGCTGGATGTACTCGTCGAGCGCGATGTCCGGCCAGAAGTTGACCAGCTGAATCTGGGCGTTCTTGGAGCCCAGTCGGTCGATGCGCCCGAAGCGCTGGATGATGCGCACGGGGTTCCAGTGGATGTCGTAGTTCACCAGGCAGTCGCAGTCCTGCAGGTTCTGGCCCTCTGAGATGCAGTCGGTGGCGAAGACGACATCAATCTCGCCGAGTGCCGTCTGCTGCTCCGGCTGCTCTTTGGAGATGGGGGAGAACCTTGCCAAGATGTTCTCGAAGGTGGTCCTGGGAAGTTTTAGCGAGTAGGTTCGGTTTGAACTGCCCGCCACCTCGGCGCACTCGATGCCGAGCTCTTGCTTCAGCCAAGGGGCCAGCTGCTCGAAGAGATATGCGGTTGTGTCGGCGAACGCGCTGAATACCAGCACCTTGCGGTTTCCGGGGTTGTACGGGTTTCTGACTTTGTCGGCAATGAAGTCGCGCAGCTTCACGAGCTTGGCATCGCGCTCGGGCGTCACCGCGTCGGCGTAGGCGAGCAAAGCGCGGAGCACTTGGATATCGAAGTCGAGGTCCTGACCCAGGCGCAGGGCGTCGACGTCGCGCAAGTCGACGCGCACTTTGCCACCTGCCTCGAACTCCTCGGCATCGTCGTCATCAAAACCGTCCTCGAGGCCCTCGGTGCCATAGGTGATTCCCGATGAGTCGGCGTTGAGCCTCGCGCGCAGGTCGATGCAGCCGTCGAGAATGCGACGTAGCGTGATGCGGAAGCTGTTTACGGAGGACTCCATGCGCTTGAGGACGTTGACTCGCATGAGGTTAGCCACCGCAGTTGTGCGGTGGACCTGGCTTTCGAAGTCCTTACCCCACGTGTCTCCGTAGCGGTCCTCGTACTTGCGTCGCTGGTCGGAGCGCACGTAGGAGAGTACTTGGTACTGGGCGAACGTGAGCTGGGCGATCATGTCGTTGAGATCGGCGACCGGCGGCATCTCGTCGTTAAGGTCGATGGGCGTCTGGAACGACAGGGGCGGACGGCGCGCCGGGAAGGTTCCGCTCGCGGCGCCGTAGTACTTCGTGATGTGCTTGCGGCTGCGCGCGATGGTCAGAACGTCGAGCAGCTTGAAGTAGTCGGCGTTCACCGCATTCACGAAGCTCTCGGTTGTGCGCTCGGAGTCGGGGAGTTTGCTCCATTCGTTGAACCTCTGCTGGGCGACGCGCGTCACGTGGGTGATCGACGGGATGCCGTCGGTCTCTCCGAGGTACGCATCGTCGCCCTCGGTGATGAGCTCAATCTGGTTTCGCAGGTCGAGCAGACGGTTGTTCACCGGGGTTGCTGAGAGCATGAGCACCTTGGTGCGCTGGCCTGACTTGATGACGCTCTTGATGAGACGTGTGTAGCGGTCGGTCTTGTCCGCGTCGGTGCTTTTGTTCCTAAAGTTGTGGCTTTCGTCGATGACGAGAAGGTCGAAGTGGCCCCATCGCAGGTGCTCGAGGTCAACCTCGCCGCTCATGCCGTGGTGGCGCGACAGGTCAGTGTGGTTGAGAACCGTGTAGCTGAAGCGATCATCGGCCAGCGGATTGCGGTCATCGTTATCCTGGGTCCACAGAGTCCAGTTGTCCCGCAGGCGCTTTGGACACAGTACGAGGATGCGATCGTTGCGCTCCTGGTAGTACTTCATGACGGCGAGCGCCTCGTAGGTCTTGCCCAGGCCTACCGAGTCAGCGATGATGCAACCCTTATATTTCTCCAGCTTGCGGATGGCGCCCACGACGGCGTCCTTTTGGAAGTCATAGAGTTTGTTCCAAACCACGGACTCTTCGAACTTGAGACCTGGGCGAATGCCGTTGTCCTCATCGTCCTCCATGAAGTCGCGGAACAGGTGGTATAGGGTTAGGAAATACACGAACTCTGGCGGGTTTTCGCGGTAGAGCGTCTCGACTTGGGCGGCTGCCTGCGCGGTGACCTCTTCGACCATGGCGGGGTTGTCCCAGACCGATTCGAACATCATCTTGAGGCCGACTGCCTCGGTGGCGTTTTCGAAATGGCTCACGCAGGTGACGGTTCCCGGGCGCCGCTCGTAACCGAGGCCCTCTTGCGTGAAGTTCGCGGCGGCGCCCATGAAGGCGTGATCGTTGCCGGAGGGGTTCTCCACCACGTATGTGCCGCCCGGCTGTATGGCGCCGGACGTTTTGGCGGATTTAAAGATTCCCTTCTCGCGGATCCACTCGGCGCACTCGCGCGCGAGCGCGCGCTGGTTGAGGCTGTTGCGCAGTGTGAGCTCGAGCCCCGAGCCACCGACACCCACCTCGCGTGCGCGGCGGGCTACCTGGAACTCGCGAGGCTCTTTCGAGTCGGCCATACGCTTGATGAATGTGGGTTCGCTGAACAGAAAGCGCACCTCGTCGATCTTGGAGAGCTCTTCTTTGAGCTCCCCATAAGCGAACACGGTGAAATACGAGCTGATTATCGACAGTTTTGCGCCGTCGTCGATGGATTCGCCGAGGGCATCTCCCAGGCGTTCGGCGCCGACGTTGCTCAACGATTTCACGTCTCTATGCCCCCTTCTTCGCGAGATTTTCAATCAGGCAGGTGTTTACGAAGGGAGAGAGGCGCATGCATTGGAGCGCAGGATCCTCTTTCGTCGTATCATGCAGGGGTTCGGGGATTTGGACGCGATTCATCGGGGAGCTCCCGATCGCATTTCGCCGTGGTCTTGCACCCGCTGCTTTGATTTGACCTGCTGAGCCATGCCATTTCTCCATGTGTACGATATATAGTACAGCAGTGTAGCCCAATTCTGGTATGTACGAAATATCAGACACTGTACGGAATATGAGTCAATACGATGGACTCATGAAGAGAGACGAGACATGTGAGTATGTATGCAAGAAGGTGGGCGAGAACATCGGCCGTCTTCGGGAAGAGCATGAAGTTTCACAGGCTGAGCTTGCCCGGCGAATCGAGGTAAGCCGTCCTAATCTAAATAAGGTTGAAAGCGGCAATCAAAACTTCTCGCTCGACTATCTCGTCCTGATCGCAAACGGTCTGGACATTCCCGTTATCGAGTTCTTCTCCGGCTTGGAAAAAGATTCCCCGCGGGTCATCCTCGAGAAGAGCAGGGCCGCCGACCGGCAATAGGGCCTGTCCGTCGTCCGGTGACAGCGCATTGTCCCTTTATAGCAGCGGATTCTCCCTGCTCATGTGCTCCTAATGTCGAATGGTGGAAGTTCCTAATGTCAGATTTGGGAACATTGCCAACCATTTAAATGGAGCTGGATTAGACCCATGTGCACACAAGCGATGGCTGTTGCAATGTCGAACGTGTCGGCTCGGTTTCAGTCTATGTAGGTCCGATAATGTATCAAATCGTGATTTATATAATCGTGATATGATGAATCCAGATTCTCAAAAAGAGGGTGGGCAGCATGGGCTTTATCGAGTGGAACTTGTTGACGCCGTTGACCTCGTGAGCTGATGTTCGGGGTGTTGGGGCGGTTGACCTGCTGGGCAAACCGTTCGGGGCTCTTGCCGCCATGTAATTCTGCCATTGGCATGCCCGACCCCCACCCTCCAATGTTCCCAGCGTGTTAAGACCGCGTGAGCCGGGTGCTCTTCTGTGATGGAGTGCCCTGCTTTCCGCTATCCTAGTGAGCTGTCGCGCGCGGAGGGCCGCTGTGGCGAGGGGCGATTTCATCGTCGATCCCGGCAGCCGGAATCCGTGTTCGCGATATGCCGAGCCGCGCTGTCTACGCGCCCCGGCAGTCTGTACACCAGCCGCCCGCTTACGGCACGGGGCGGCCCAGATCAACAAGGAGGAAGCATGCACGAGGA
>OCAH01000590.1_pt1 | contig 10482 bp, 7 predicted proteins | sample 1477131 | NCBI WGS metagenome assembly OCAH01 (sample SAMEA2580291, study PRJEB22360) | human gut metagenome | biome: human gut; feature: human-associated habitat; material: faeces | place: Denmark | collected 2008/2010
GCACGGTGCTCAAATCCCGGCGCTCATTCGGACCAGTTCTTATTGCACATCAACAGCTCAAGTACGTCGCCGAGAGCGAGTGGGGGTCGAGGCGCTACCTGGACGTGACGCTGCTGGAGGGGTAGCCTTACCGGAAGGCGGGCCTAAGGGGCTGTCGGAAAGTGCGCAAGATCCTTGACAGTACCATTTTGCATCACAATGCTTCGCCCCTCGATCTTGTGAAGAATCGAGGGGCGAAGCGGAACGACATGTTTGAGAGTCTTACAGGATGGTCGGCTCAACACCGAGTTCATTACGGACAAGATCGAATGCTGCGGCAACTGCCTTGTCCATATCGTAGTACTTGTAGCCTCCCAGTCGACCAGCAAACGTGACATTGCCCTCTCGGTCGGCGAGCTCACGATACTGCTGATAAAGCGATTCGTTCTTGGAGTCGTTGATGGGATAGTAAGGCTCATCACCCGGTTTCCAGTCGGCAGGGTACTCACGGGTGATAACCGTCTTAGGCAGCGGATTGCCTTCATCGTCGAGACCAAACTCAAAGTGCTTGTGCTCGATGATGCGCGTGTAGGGAATCTCGCGCTCTGTATAGTTCACCACTGCGACGCCCTGGTGGTTCTCTTCGTCAAAAAGTTCAGATTCAAAGCGAAGACTACGGTATTCGAGAGTGCCCAGCTTGTATTCATAGAAAGCGTCGATAGGACCACAATAGATCACGTGCTTGGCGATGTCAGGCTGCTCGGCGATGAGATCAGAATACTCCACGCCCAGGCGAACCTCGGTGCCATCGAGCATCTTCTCAACCATCTTGGTGTAACCGCCCATGGGAATACCCTGATATCGGTCGTTGAAATAGTTGTTGTCATAGGTGAACCGGCAGGGGAGGCGACGGATGATTGAGGCTGGGAGATCGGAGCAATCACGGCCCCACTGCTTTTCGGTATAGCCCTTTACGAGCTTCTCGAAAATATCCCGTCCCACAAGGCTCAATGCCTGTTCCTCCAGATTGGTGGGCTCGCAAATACCTTCGGCGGCAATTTGCTCATCAATTCGCTTGCGAGCATCTTCCGGAGTGCAAACTCCGGGCCAAATCTTGGCAAAAGTGTTCATGTTGAAGGGCATGTTGTACATTTCGCCATGGAAATTGGCGACAGGTGAGTTTACATAATTATTGAAATCCGCAAACTGGTTCACATACTCCCAGACATCTTTCATTGAGGTGTGGAAAATGTGAGCGCCGTATTTATGGACGTGGATACCTTCAACATCCTCGGTGTAGATATTGCCAGCAATGTGGTCGCGGCGATCGATGACCAGGCAAGTTCTCCCTGCCAGACGAGCCTCCCTTGCAAAGATGGCTCCAGTGACACCGGCTCCAACGATGAGGTAGTCATACTGTATCATGGGCAGTCCTTTCGAAATAAATATACAATATAGTCTATCAGTCATTGCGCATAAGTAATTGGGGTACTCGGATAACAGGGTATGTTTTTTGTCTCGAAAGAGGGTGCAAACTTGATGTATTACGGGCCGCCGCTGAGCAATAGGGAATGTTGGGAATATCCATACGTTTCCCTTGAGGTGACATTACAATTCAATGGACTCCCTCATGTTTCGTTTGGAGTCATTACGAGAACGTGATGGTAGTGAATTGTCAAGGCGTCAGCAATGCTCATATGCACGTATCTGCGACATCGAATAGGCAATGCTAGGAGTGAGTCGAAGCCTGGAATGCTCGATACTTGTCGTGGGCTTATAGGTCCTGCGGGTGTGCGGAATTTGTCAAAAGTGCTCCGTAGTGTTGATGTGGGGACTGCGGACAAAAAGTTGGACGCCGTCGAGGCGTCCAACTTTTTGTCCGCAGTCCCGAACGGGACCGACGCCCAGCGCTGGCGCGTGAGCCACGATGAGAAAAGCTGCGTCACGCTCACGGACGTGGGGTCGGGCAAGGCGCTCGACGTCCTGGGCGGAGTCTCGTCCGCCGGGGCGGGGTGCGGCGTCTTCTCCCCAAACGGCACCCGGGCGCAGAAGTGGGTGGCCGTCCGCGACGGCTCCTCGGTCAAGCTCGTCTCCGCCCTCGACGACCGCCTGGTGCTGGACGCCCGCGACGGCAGGACGTCCAACGGGGCCAGGGCGCAGATCTTCGACGACAACGGCACTCCCGCCCAGCGCTGGCTGTTCAGCGCTGAACAGCCAGCGCATTAACTAATTGGACTTTTTGAAGTGGTGGCTTGTGGCGTTCGATCACGCGGAAATGTTGGCGTAAGCAAGGTCGATAAGGGCCGAATATACCAACATTTCCGACTCTAATAGCTTGCGGATAAATCATTTTATTGAGTGCTTCTCAATGTGTTCGCGTACAAGTCGAAGTCCATCATCGTGGTTCCGAATTTCCGGTAATGACTATTGCGGTCTCCGCTTCCATCGAATATCTAGTATGGTCGAATCAGATTCCAGAATGGTACTGCGCTGCAGCAAAGCGCGCTTACTCTATTGTTCGCTACTCGACTATTCACATTCTTGATAGTGTTTATGTTCGATATTTTGAGATTGAAACCTTTTTGATTCGATATAAATTGGGCGACTTTTTACCTGGATGTAAGTGCGACCAATATACTCCCCGGCGATACCGAGAAACAGTAATTGAACACCTCCAATGAGAAGTATGAGGCAAATCAAAGTTGCATATCCAGGGATCGGAATACTAAATATGGTCTTTTGGACCATCACGACAAGAAAGTAAATAAAGGAGAGAATTGAGAGCGATATTCCGAGCCAGCTTGCAGCTCTGAGGGGCTTTGTAGAGAAAGAGATGATTCCAGAAAAAGCGTATTGTAGAAGCTTGAACAAAGACCATTTTGAGACACCGTGCTGACGCTCAAGCGGCTCATAAGCATAAGGCATTGTGTTAAATCCGACCCAAGAGAAAATGCCCTTTGAGAACCTGTGGAACTCCGGCATGGAAAGAATTGTGTCTGCAACACAACGGCGAAACACGCGAAAGTCACTTGCATCCTTTAGAACTGGAGTTTCCATCATGGAGTCCATTAAAGAATAAAAAGATCTTTTGAGAAACGATAGAAGACGTCCTTCATGGCGATGCGCTTGAAACGCAGCGACCATATCGCAATCATCATTATCGAGAAGTGCATCTACCATATTAAGAGCATCTTGTGGATCCTGCTGCAAATCAGCATCAATTATCCCGATGATGTCCCCTGTTGCATTGTTTAGTCCTGCCCAAATGGCGGCTTCTTTACCGAAGTTTCTGGAGAAGCTGATGGCGAGAACGTTAGGTTTGTTGATGGTGAGCTCACGTAGTTTTCCCCGAGTTCCATCCGAGCTTCCATCATCAATAAAAATTAGTTCCCAAAGCAAGTTGCTATCTGCAAAGGTCTTTGAAAATGCTTCGTAAAATGGGAACACATTATCCACTTCATTGTAGGCGGGAACGATGAAGCTGACTTTAATCTGGCTGTTCACTTTATCTCCTATTTAAACACTACATTGCGGTAGAGGTAATAATTCCAAATGACAATGCAGGACATCGAAATTAGTTTTGCACAAGTTGGCGGAAGTCCGATTTCGGATGTGGCGGTTATGAAGATTGAGGAAAAAGTTGTATTAAAGGCAAATAAGAGAAGATAGAGAAAAAGTGACCTCATTGACCATTTTCTAGAGTTGAATGACCAGCGCTTGTTGAGGATGTAGTTATATGTCGTTGCTGCCACCACGGCGGCAACGTTGGCAAGAGCTAACGTAACAGTACCTGCAGAGACAATAAGGCGAAAAAGAATAAGTTCAAGTAGAGCAGATGACCCGCCCACAAATAAATATTTTATAGAGTTGGGAATGTTGCGACCGGTCATAATCAGTCTACTTCCTATGTTTGCTTTTTGTCGTTACAACGTTCAAAGCGCATGTTGAAATGATGCCTAGCAGCGAGATAATAACGCCTTCCTTTAATCCACGAATATGATAAGTCATGTCGACGAGATTCTTCCCTTCTTGAAGGGGAATCAGAAGAAAGCCATTCCAGTCTATTGGAGAGGTAGAAATATCGTTTACTTTAATTTCCCAAGATGGGTCATACGGGATGGTTAAAACGAGCGAGGAGCCATCTTGGGAGATTGCTTCAACTCCGATTCTTTTGTCGGACCATTCGACTGTATCTGCACAGACTTGATCGAAAGACCGAATTATGGCTTCGTATTTTTCTCGAGTTAGTTGGCGAGCGGTTAAGCTGATATTCTCAATCGGCGACTGATCGAGAGTGCTTATCTTCACGGTTACATTGTCGCCTGGGTTATATGTGCCTAGGTAGATGATGTTTGATGAGAACTCCCACTCATTGACGTTTTGGATAAATCGACCATTGCAACTTAGGCTTAATGGTTTGTTAGAGCTGACGTACAAATAGATAGCACCCTGGGTATCGACTGGAATAGCAAGGCTGACATTCGATTCACTGCGCGGGTCACCGCTCAGGATAATGTCAATATCATTGTAAACATCGCCAACTCCCGTAAGCGCATATGACAAAGAGTCTTGATTTTGAAAAGGGTCTTCGCTCTCGAGTGAAGTGTCGACCCTAGCGGCTGGAAGTACAAAGCCGAGATCGGCAGTACGGGAGTATTGATGGAGAACGATGTGACCATAGTCTGAATCTTCAGAACCAACGACCTGTGTTCCGTATGGAGCTGTAGCATCTTCCGAGGCAAAGATGCTGCTTATTCCCAAAAGAGTGTCGGGGATTGCGAGCGGAGAATTATAGTAGGTAATTCCGCGAGTTCCGTTAATACCGTTGTACCCCAGAGATCCAAGCAACTCTTTGGATGCCTGGGTACCGGTTGAAGAGTAGTGGTTGACACCTTTAATATCGAGGGCGAGTGACTCTCCTGTTGGAAACGTCGTTGACCCTTTTCCAAGATATGAGATTCCTAAATGCTCAGAACGAGAGAATGAACCCTTAATGTTACCTATTGAAGATAATTGAGAAATTGAATCGTAGTAATCCTTGAAATGATTGACGTTGAGGTGAGGTTCAGGATTGCTAATATCGAAAGCCAGGGTAATTGGAACTGCTGCTTCGATTATGAGCGCTAGGGTTATTCCTAAACGAGGTAACACTTCTATAATTTTATAACTTATCGAGCCGATATCCTTAACCTTGCTTTTATCCCTGACTCCTGAAGTAAGAAAGTAGAGTGAGATCGAGGTGAGTGATGCCATTAGCATTTGAAGAGCTGCTGCTCGCTGGGAATTATAGCCATTGCGCACAATCAGAAGCATCATAATTCCAATGTACAGCGCACCTGACAATATAGGTATGAAGCGTTGCCGGTTCCCGAACTTAAGGAACAATCCTGCTCCCGTCATGAGAGTAAAGATTACGGTAAAGTGAAATCTTGGATTATAGGACTCGGCCCTTGAAAAGCCTGTCCAGATAAGTGATAAGAGCGGGGAAAGCTCCGATAATACAATCAGTATCAACACAAGCAAAAGGGGCAATTTAATACGTATGGGCAGGCTGGAGAAGAGAAAACAAATAAAACCAATTACGAGAATGCTAAAAATAAATAACCCGCCTGTCATCATAATTGAACTGGGGTGTATCGACATATCGCCGATGTAGTTTTTAGACAATATGGCCACTGGGGAGACAGTGTTCAAGATCTCTAAATTCTGGCTGGAATTCATTGTCGGTGCCGAGCCGGTGTTGAGTAGGTCGAGGATGGTTGGAAGAAATAATGCTGCAGAGATGCAAGCACCAAGTACCATTGAGATGCAGTACTGTAGAAAGAACGCTAAGTTCTTTTTAGAAAGTAAATGCTCTTTTCTGTCAAAGCAAATTTCCAGAACTGTCCAAAATACAGAATAAATGCATACCATATATGCAGAATACCAATTCGCGATAATTGCTGCTCCAGTTAAGAGCGACAACGGAGCGATAGCACCTTTCATTTTGAGGTGATGTATCGCCAAGCAAACAAGCGGGAGAGAAATCATTCCGTCAAGCCACATAAGGTTTGAGCCAGAAACAAAATTACATGCGGCAAGTCCATAGGTAGATGCAAGTATGATGTTGCTGCCACCTGTGAGGCCAATTCTTTTCTTCAAAAAGAGAGAAGAGGCGCAAGACATCGTGCTGAGCTTCAAAATAATGATAATAGACATAGCTTTGGGCGCATCGCTTGGATCGCAGAATGCCATAAGCACATTAAACGGGGAGGCAAGGTAGTACGCGAACAACCCAATTGTCGGTCCTCCTAGGCCTTTTGCATTGGAATAGGAAATGGATGCATTTCCATTGAGGACTTCGCTAAACCAACCGAAGAACCCGGAGTATTGATATATAGCATCCTCCCTAAGAGGGGCCAGCTCGCCGAACGGAAAGACTTCGGATATGGCAAAAGCCAGACAGATGATAAGCATTGTAAGCGCAAATGAGGCCAGCGATTCGTATCTGTGAATTTGTGTGAATCGGACAGGACGAGTCGTCCCAACCGTCACGATCTGCTTTTTCGTGGAGCTTATCTCGGTAATCCGTTGGCTCATTGTGCCTCTCATTCGGTTTTTTGGACGATTAACGAGCTTAGTATTGTGAAGTAAAGCTCGATGGTGAAGAGCGTAAAGGACAGGCGGCATTTGAATCAGAGCTATGACTGGCAAACTTGCTCAATTGTTTCACAGTAGGCTAAATACTAGACATTCTGAATCGAGTGCAATAAGTGTGGATGAGTGGAATAGTTATGGTCGCCCAGAGAGGTTCTTGGGCGACCATAACTATTAACATGATCAGATGTTGCTAGATGTTCAAATAAGACTTCCAGTATTCTAAACTGGTCACTGTTTCACGGCTCTGGGAATATCGGGCACTCAGATCATTCTTGATCTGCTTATATTTCTTCAAGTCTTCTTTATAGCGCCTTTTAATTACAGAGTAACGATTGTTGTCTCGTGTGCGAATTGCGCCCATGCGGTTGTACCAGTCAATTACTATGAGGTATTTCTTTCCTCGAATTGCCCCAGCGGGGTAAGCCCATCCAAGAACAGGAATGACCGCATATCCTTCACCATCGCTTACAATGCGATGCTGATTGTTGTCAGTAATGAGATCAGATGCCCTTTGAATGAATGTTCGCGGCTTGTCGGAGTCAATGAGGTGCCTCTCAATGTCGCGAATATGGAAATCGGTCAAGCCGATTGCGTGTGCAGCCTTTTCTAGCTGGTCGAAAGGAATGAGCTTTTCTTTGTTTTTGTTGGCGTCCATGAATGTTTTTTCAGCCATTCCTTGAGCACTGTAGAACTCCGGTCCTTTCATAAAGTCCTCGAACGCATCCAGGCAGAGCTCGGCGTTTTCATAGCCAAACTTTTTGAGCTCAAGTCGGATATTGTTGCGGAGCTCTGCAAAGAAATCCGAGTGTGGGGCAAATCCGGTTGTATGTTGGGCGATCAGCGTGTTGCGAGTTGTCTGATAACGCTCAACCGCAGCGTTATAGCGGACATGGAACGACATGTGCCAGATTCCCAGCCCGTTCATCGTAATAAAGTGGGGCTTGCAGCGGACTCCATATTCCGCATCGTCGCATCGAACAAATACAGGAAGGGGAAGCCCATTCTTCTCGATGACTTCAATTGGCATGCAGCAGTACCACCATGCAGCATAGCGCTGGCCGGATTTCCTGATCTCCTTAGGCACCCAAAATGTTTCGTTGTAAACAATGTCTTCGAACTTGGTGAGGCGTAAACCAGGCTTTGCGGGGGCAAAAGTTCCCCTTTCGGTCATATATCCCGTATCCTCCCACTGCTCGTCTCCAACTTCATAGTTAAGCATGGCGCCGCTGATGAATGCGTTCTTGTATTCATCGTTCAATATCTTGAGCAAGTTATAGGTGCGTTTGATGCTTTCGGGAGAGACTGCAACGTCGTCATCCATAAGCAAAATGTGAGTGGCTTTTGGTTGCTGTTCCATTGCGAGAATCATGCCATAAGTGAATCCGCCCGCCCCGCCGACATTGTTGTTAGGATGAATGTGGATGTGCTCGGTAGTTAGTTTTTCTACGTCAAGCGTCCGTCCGTTATCCACAACGTGCATATTGAAATGATTGGCAATATCCTCGCCCGATGAAAGGATCGATTGGTTCACGAGAGAAATATTGTGCTTGATAAAGCTTTCTTTCTTAAATGTCGTGGTTGCCAAGACGAGCTCAACATTTTTCTGGGGAGAGCTGTGATTAACGATATAGTAGCAATTACCAAGAAAAAGAGACCCCGTGGTTTCAATTTTGAATCCCGTGAGTACAGAGCCATTAGGAACTTGGATATCCAATTCGTATTCGTAAAAGTCATCCGATGGCGCAACCTCAATACAGTTGTCTTCCATCAAAATTGGGTGTGAAGCAAAGGCATCGGCATAAGTTTGAAGCACTTTGGCTGCCGAGCCCTTTAGCTCCAGATGAAGACGGAAACCCTCGGCGTTGGTATAGCGCATAAGCTTCTCCACTGAAAGGGAGTTGAAATAAGTGGTGAAGTCGAAGTCTCCCTGCCCCGAGAGTTCCCACGCCTGCTCGTTCTTATTAAATATAACCGGCTCGGTTGACTTGCAGTATAGAGACGGGTAGCTCATCGAGCGTTCGTTTTGCTCGAGAAGGATGTTGGCGAATTTCAACGCGGGCATTGAGCCTCCTTTGTCGATATTGTCGTACATATGATAAGGCAACATTTCTGATGAGTGCCACTGTCATTCATTTACCATTGTTTGCTCAGCTTCGCCTGCAAGACGCGTTTGTATTGGGTTAAACTGGCAACATTATTTCCAACAGGATTGAAGCATAGGCATGGTTAATTATCATACTCAACTTGTCTCGGTTATCGTGCCGATTTACAACGCCCAAAAGGATCTTGATCAGTGCCTGCTGAGCATTCGCAACCAGACCTATGAGAACCTTGAAATTATCTGCATTAACGACGGAAGCACGGACGACTCGCCGTCCATTATGAAGCGGCATGCAGCCGAGGATCCTCGCGTTCGCGTGATCGACAAGGAGAACGGCGGATACGGCGCGGGCTGTAATCGTGGCATCGACGAGGCTCCCGGGGAAAGGGGTTTCCTCATCGAGCCTGATGACTGGATTGAGCCTGGCATGTATGCAGATATGCTTGCCTTTGCCGCCCAGTTTAACCAGCAGATCGATGTCATCAAAACTCCGTGGTGGAATATCAATGATTGGGATCGACCCGAGTCTGAGCAGTCCCGCACTATATGCCCTCTTATGCATCGAATACCGCGCTCAACGCGTCCGTTCAAGCTTGGGGAGCACACTGTGCTCATAGAGCATCATCCAGGTATCTGGTCCGCAATCTATCGCAAGGGCTTTCTCGAGAGCAAGGGCATACGTTTCCCCGAGTATCCCGGTGCCGGCTGGGCCGATAATCCGTTCCTCATCGACACGCTCTGCCAGGCGGAGTCAATTATTTATCTTGATCGGCCTTATTACTGCTATCGAGCGGACCTTCCCGGATCTACGCGTAATCATGCAACCGATGCGGCCGTTCGCCTGCCCTTTGAGCGTTGGCTCGACATGACACGCCGTCTTTCTGAGCTAGGCATTGAGGACGAGGGGATCTTAGAGTCCCACTACGTTCGTGGTCTCCTGTATGTGAATGGTGCCATCTATGACGACGGATGGGACAACTCGCTCGTTCGGGAGGGAACTCGACAAGTGTTCTCCTCAATGGACGAGCGCATCGTGCTCAATAGCATCAAGATAAGCCCCAAGCAAAAGAGGCTGTTCTGTGACGTGAGGGGGATTGACTACCGCCCTTCACATTCTCTGGCGAGGGCTGCATATTTCGCGCGAGAAAGTTGGCTGCGGCTGCGTGCCCTTGGTTTACGCGGAATGACCAAACGACTTCGCTTCAAGCTGACCGGCAAGCGATAGGGGCGTGCCCCGCTTTTCTTGACAAGCTGTGGTGCGCAAGTTGTGACTGCGAGTTGGGGACACTGCTCGTAGTCAGTTTTTCCTCCTGTGGATTAAGCGGATTGCCGCACACAGGACCGCGGAAACGCAGGTTACGATGAGTCCTCCTCTCAGCCCCGGAGAGCGATAGGCCATCTCAATCTCGTGCGTTCCCTCGGTTACTTCTAGCATGGACATGCCTCCGCCGAAGACGGGGGAGAGGTCACTTTTAACTCCGTCAACCGTTACGGTCCATCCCTTGTCGTAGGGAATCGAGAGCAGAAGCCCTGTGGGTTCTTCTGCGCGATACGTTCCGCTCACGTACCCGTCGGAGAACTCTTGGGGAACGAATTGTCCCGCTCGCAGCTGCTCGATACCCCGTTTAAACACCTCGACGTTCAAGGCATAGATGGCGCAGGTGGTCTCGCCGGGCAGGAAAACGTTTGCGGCGCTCGGGAGGACTCTGATTGTGTGGCTGGGGCGGTCGTCCGTCGGCGGTCCCCAGCCCCCGAAGGAAGCA
>OCAH01000604.1_pt1 | contig 10195 bp, 10 predicted proteins | sample 1477131 | NCBI WGS metagenome assembly OCAH01 (sample SAMEA2580291, study PRJEB22360) | human gut metagenome | biome: human gut; feature: human-associated habitat; material: faeces | place: Denmark | collected 2008/2010
GTGAAAACTCCAAACCGTTCAACTCGGGCATTTGAATATCAAGGAACAAGACATGCACCTCCTCGTGAAGAGGAATTTCTGTCATAGCTTGCACCGCACTGGAATACCTCCCTACCAACCGGAGGAAAGACGTTTTTTCCACATAGCTTCTCAGCAATTCCAAAGCCAGCGGCTCATCATCTACAATAGCACAATTCAGTATCATAAACTTTTAGTCTGTATAGTTAATATAGAAGAATATACCTGTCCGTTTTCACTGATCCCTTTTATCCATTCGTAATGTCTCGGATAAATCAGTTCCAACCGCTTGCTTACCTGTTCCAGCCCCACTCCACTTCCACTTTTATCTTGCCCGGACTTCGGATGATTGCTGTTAAGGATCTCACATCTCACCGTACCATCCGTATGCCCAAAGATAGAGATACTGATAAAACTGTCTACCGTGGGGCTGATACCATGCTTGAAGGCATTTTCTATCAGCGATATGAAAATAAGGGGAGCGATTTGCAACGCACCTCCAGAGTCTGCCTCCAAATTCACACTCACTTCTACCTGCTGTGGCAGGCGGATACGCATCAGAGCTACATAATTACGGATAAAGTCCAATTCTTTTTCAAGCGGAACAAAAGTCTGCTGATTGTCATAAAGCACATGCCGCAACAATTTACTCAGCTCTTGTACTGCCTCTTGTGCCTTGTCACTATTAAAAGCAATCAAAGCATAGATATTATTTAATGTATTGAGCAGAAAATGAGGATTCAACTGGTTCTTCAAGTTTTTCAGTTCCGCTTCCGTCTTTTGTCTCTCCGCTTCTATCAACCGCTCTTCCGCCTGACGCCAACGCAGGCTGGTACGAATGGCCGCACCCAATCCGGCAACAAAAATCATCATCCCCATATCCCGCGCATAAAATATCCAACGGGGCGGAATATGACGTGCAAACTCAGGAGGCGGAGGAGTGCTTATACTTTCCAGAAATACATGAAGAAGCACACTCAGACAAAGTATCAGCACGGCATTGCTCAGAATATACTTACGCATTTCGTCCGTGAACATATAGCGGGGAACCAGGCACAAGTAATTGACATAGAAGATAATAAAATAGCACAAAGGAACACAACTATGCCTCAAGAATTGGGCCAGATTGAAGCCGCTTCCACGGTCCATGAATACAAGCGGAAAGCCAAAAACGAGCAACCAACTGACAATATGGATACTCATTTCCAAAAAACGTCGTTGTGAAAATAACTGTTTCATACAGGCAAAGATAAGAAAGATTAGATTAGAAATAAGATTTCCATGATTCTTATTCCATAAAATAAGACTGGCAGGAATCAGTGAAACAAAATTGATTTACAAAAAACATTATAAACAGATAATCGGGAAAAGACCGGAACCCAACTAGCATTCCCATAAATCAATTCTGCTTCACCCCCACACCTTTTCATCCCTACTCGTAACGCAAAGCGTCTATCGGATCCAAATCTGCAGCTTTCTTCGCCGGATACCATCCGAAAAACACACCGGTGACGGTACATACCAGAAATGAAAGCAACACACTCCAAGGCTGGATAAATACAGGCCAATGTGCTATCGTTTTAATCATAAAACTGGCTCCACAACCGATAATCACTCCTATCAGCCCCCCCGTGATACTGATCAGGATAGCCTCTATCAGAAACTGGCTCAGGATATCTACTCCTCGAGCCCCGACCGACATACGCAAACCTATTTCACGAGTACGCTCTGTTACAGACACATACATGATATTCATGATACCGATACCACCGACCACCAAAGATATACCGGCAATACAAGCCAACAAGGTAGTCATCAGGTCTGTTGTAGTGTTGAGCATACTACTCAGCTCCTGCTGGGTGCGGATGGTAAAGTCATCATCATCCGTTTCTTTCAGCTTATGTTCACGACGCAGAATGGTCGTTATCTCATCTACAGCCTCATCGGTCATATCTTCTGTCAGAGCCGAAGCAAAAATTCCACTTAGGTAAGTCTGTGCCAGCAATCGTTTCATCACTGTACTGTAAGGAGCCAGTACTACATCATCCTGGTCCATGCCCATCGAGTTATACCCTTTTGATTTCAGCACACCAATTACCCGGAAAGGAATTTGATTACAACGAATCACTTTCCCTATCGGATCCGATCCGTCGGGAAAAAGATTATCGACAATGGTTTTACCGATAACACAAACCTTGGCTGCCGTACGGATGTCATTCTCGGTAAACATCTCCCCCTGTTCCACGGTGAGCTGACGTATGGTAAGATAATCCATACTTACACCACTCACCGAAGACGGGTAGTTGTTGGCCCCCGCAACAAGTTGTCCCGAAGAAGAAACGTTGGGACTAATGCCGGAGAGATAAGTACACTCTTCGCTCAACTTTTCATAATTTTCCAGTTTCAGTGTCTGCATGGCCGAAGGGTCTTGGCGGACCCCTCCACGCATCTCTGCTCCCGGATGAATCATAATCATGTTTGACCCCATCTCCGAGATTTGTTGCTGGATGCTCTTTTTCGAGCCCTGACCGATGGCAAGCATAGCAATGACTGATGCCACACCGATGATGATCCCCAACATGGTGAGGAAAGCGCGGAGCTTGTTGTTGGCAAGAGCCCGGAGAGCTATTTTAAATAGATTCGTTCCGTTCATAATGATTCTTTTTTATGGTTAGTCCTCATCATTCTTGGGCAAGGCAGCCAGCGCGGCAGCGGCCGAAAGGATCTGAGGATTGATGGTATCTTCCACTACATGCCCGTCACGCAAGCGGATATTACGGCTGCTATACTGGGCTATTTCGGGATTGTGAGTGACAAAAATAAGTGTACGGCCTTCGGCGTGTAACTTTTGGAAAAGTACCAGAATTTCGAAAGAGGTACGGGTATCCAGATTACCGGTCGCTTCATCAGCCAAAATAACGGCAGGATTATTCACCAGAGCACGGGCAATGGCCACACGCTGCATCTGTCCGCCGGACATTTGGTTGGATTTATGTTCCAAACGGTCACCTAGCCCCACGGCTATCAGTGATTCAATGGCACGTTTCCGTCTTTCGGAAGCCGATACGGACGAGTTATACATCAAGGGCAACTCCACATTCTCTACGGCAGTCGTCTTAGGCAACAGATTATAGTTCTGAAATACAAAACCTATTTTACGGTTGCGCAACACAGCCCGCTGAGGTTTGCTCATGGTACGCACGGACACACCATCCAACAGGTATTCACCACTGGTAGGGGTATCAAGACATCCCAAAGTATTCAGCAGAGTGGACTTGCCGGAACCAGAAGTACCCATGATAGTGACAAACTCTCCTTCATAAATGGTAAAAGAGATGCCACGCAGAGCGTGGACGGTTTCATCGCCTACCTGGAAGTTCCGTTTTATATTTTGTAATTCGATTATCTTTTTCATATGATTTATTCTTTCAATGTAAACGGAAGCATTACCTTTTATTACTTGTTCTTTTTCTTATTGCTTCCCGGAGGGCCTGGCATGAACGGACTTCTCTCACCTTCTCCGGCAGACGGCTCTTCCATTCCAGGCATAGCACCTTTCACTACCGTTTCTGTCACTACCGGCGTATTTTCAGTGATGCCACTCACAATCTCTGTCTTGCTGCCATCAGTAATACCTATTTTCACAGGATGGGCGGTAAAGGTATTGTTATCCAGTGTCCACACTTTATGACTGCTCTGGCAATCGTTTATCTTACGACCTCCCACTATGTCTTTGTTGGGAGTAAAGCGCAAAGCCTTGTTGGGAACGGTCAACACATTATCCTTGGTCAATGTATAAATGGTAGCGTTGGCGGTAAGACGCGGTTTCAGTTTCAAATAGGGATTATCAGCTGTTATCACTACCTCATAAGTAACTACAGTGGTACTGGTGGTTGTTGAAGAGCTGCTGCTCGTGCTGTTCGTACTTCCCAAACGAACCTGTCTGACTACTCCTTCGAACACATCGTCGGGATAAGCATCCACGGTAAAGGTTACACGGGCTCCTTCCTCCACCCCGGCAATATCGGCTTCATCCACATCGGCCACCACCTGCATCTTGGTCAAGTCGGCAGCGATGGTGAACAGTGTCGGAGTTTCGAAACCGGATGCTACGGTCTGTCCTTCTTCCACATCACGGCTGGTCACCACTCCATCGATAGGCGAGGTGATGGTTGCGTATGACAGGTTACGCTCAGCCTTTGCCAGAGCCGCCTTGCTTTGCTCCAATGCACTTTGGGCACGTTGGAAATTATAAACCGTTTCTTCATAGTCCATATCGCTGATTAATTGCTTCTCGTGCAGTTTACGGTTGCGGTCATATAATTTCTTTTGGTAATCGTACTCGGCCTCATTGCCGTCATAAGTGGCCTTTGCCGACTGAAGTTCACTTTGCAGTGTCACTTTATCCATCTCGGCTATCAATTCTCCTTTCTTTACCACAGAATTGTAATCCACATAAATCTTGTCAATAATACCAGATACCTGCGTACCCACTTCCACCTCTGTCACCGGCTCTATGGTTCCGGTAGCAGTAATGAAATTGCTGACATTACCTTTCGTTACGGTTTCCGTTGCGAAATCGACCGTACTTTTTCCCTCCGGTCCGCCAAGCATCCAGTAACCGCCTGCCACGACCACTACGGCTACCGCTGTAGTAAGGATCATTTTCTTCTTTTCCATAATATAATATGTATAGCGTTATGATTATAATTTTATATCCTGACCTGCATAGAAGTTCAGTAGAGTCCGATCCAAGATAGCCATATACTTGGCCTGGATACGTTGCTGCTGTGCACTGAGCAGGTTATTTTTCTCGGTAAGCAACTCTACGGTATTCTTCATTCCCAAGTTGAATTGCTCGCTGACCATCTCATAACTGGCCTGGCTACTTTTCAGCTTACTCTCAGCCGCCGCATATTGCTCTTGAGCATTAGTAGCGTCCAACCACAGACTTTCTATATTCTTATAGAGTTCCTTTTGCTTGTTTATCAAATCGAGTAGACTACTATCATATTGCAAACGTGCCTTCTGTACAGCACTTTTGTTCTGGCGATTATCAAAAATCGGAATGTTTATATTCAATCCTATCATATTATTCCAGCCATATTTCATTTGTTTGCTCCAGCTATTATCACTGGCACTGTTTGTCATACTCCCCGTAGATGCACTCAGACTGATGGTAGGGAGATAGCCGGCTTTAGCCACTGATATGTCCAATTTGGAATTCTCTATGCTCAACTTGCTGCTTTGAATTTCCGGACGTGATGCCAAAGCCTGCTGATAAACATCCTCCTGAGCAGGTAACGGTTGCAAAACATGTTCATCGGCGAGTTCGGGAAGAACCAAATCCATTTCTTCCGTACCATCCAGCTCCAACAACTGCTTCAACTGCAATTTATAGTCACGCAAGGAACTTTCGGAGATCACCAACTGATATTTGTCACTGCCTACCTGTGATTCCAATTGTGCCAAATCGGCTTTTGAAATACTTCCTTTATGAAAGAGTTCTTTGCCCCTGTCGTATGTAGCTTGGCTCACCTGTAAGGTGTTCTGGTTAATTTTCACCGACTCGTCGGCATAAAGTATCTGGATGAATATTTGTGCAATCTGCTCTTGCAAAGAGTTTTCTGTTTCGGCTACGGTAAGCCCTGCAATCTGCTGACTCGTCTTCTTTTGTTTGATGGCATTCAACCGTTTGTTACCATTCCACAATGTCCATTGTGCATTCAGACCATAGTTTCCTTTATATGAAGTCATATCTTTTGAACGACAAAAAGTAAATACTTATATAGAACAACTTCCAACATAATAATCACTTTTTAGCATGCCGCATACATTGTTAACCTTAAAAATCTTTTTACCTGTTGCAAGTAAATCTTACATTTACTATGCATAAACTAAACCCTATTTACTTTCCTCTCTTGCTTGACTTTAAATTATAAAAGACAGGGATCATACCAGTGGGGCACAAGTAATTTATTCTCAAACTATTGTTATCAACTATATTAGTCATTTTTACAATCTTTTTTATACCTTTAGCTGTTAAGCTCTTTAATGTAAAAAGTTGGTTAATACTAATTATAATTGGTGATTGCCGTAGGTTCTATTATTCCATTAGTCTTGATAATACTTGATCTGATGATGGAATATTGGATTCATCCCGGTTGGACACCAAAAGTTGATATTGTTGCAGTCGTTGGCATTCAAATTAGTAGGATGATTTGAAAATATTGAACCAATATAAACTATAATCTTTCTCATACCTATCTGAATTAGTCTCTCTAGTTTCGAGAGAACGTTAGTACTACTGAGCTGCCAATTCACAGCGCTCGATTATTATAAAATTCTAATGTGTCTCAAATTCATTTGCTTTGAAAATCACAAAAGATGGGGGGCATCCCAGTCGGACACCAAAAGTTAATCTTATTACACTTATTGGAATTTGCACTATTATTAGCAAACACAGTACTTAAAAACATTTCAATCTTTTTCATACCTTTCCAAATTTAGTTCCTCCGAAGAGGGGTTTATACTCACTTTTTTCTTTCTTTGACAATTTGATATTATTACCCTAACAATCACCAATATTTGTATATTCAAATCGTCATTTAATAGTTATTATTTATGACTTTCTTTTTATTTTCTGTTATCCTGTTTTGTTTTTCTGGTGCAAATGTATGTCGATTTAGAATTACAGACTGCAATAAAAGTGTGAAAATTTAAATTTAAGCAGATTTATTTGACATTTATCAAATCATGAATATGGAAAATAAGAAGGAAGAGCCAACTTTGAACAAGGTAACGTTCGTAAACGGTGTGCAGATTAAAAACAAAAGTGGAAAGCACTGATGTGGGATAATTTTATCTATTATGGTAAGATTAATCAAAACAGAGACAGTCATAAGTGTACTGATGGGGCATTTTATAAAGAAATTATTGTTTATCTTGCTGTTTGTCGGGGTACTGATTGCTCCGGCAAACGCACAAAACGAAAAGAATATGTATTCGTACAAGAAAATTGGCAACAAGTATATTGTCAGCATTAACAATCATACTGAAATTGTGAAAGCCCTGAATGCTTTCTGCAAGGAGAAAGGAATTCTGTCGGGTTCTATCAACGGGATTGGTGCTATCGGAGAGCTGACCCTCCGTTTCTTCAATCCCAAGACAAAAGCATATGATGATAAGACATTCCGGGAGCAAATGGAAATATCCAACCTTACAGGGAATATATCATCTATGAATGAGCAGGTATATCTTCATTTGCATATAACCGTCGGCAGGAGCGACTATTCCGCTTTAGCCGGACATCTACTTTCTATCCATTCTGCCTGTAGACCAGGGCATAGAACATTCTGCAGGAGCGTCTTTCGCCCCCAATCCGCTTTATTTCGATCCCGAAAACATCATAAAGCTGGCCATTGAAGGAGGGTGTAATGCCGTGGCATCCACATTCGGTGTGTTGGGCGCCGTGGCACGCAAATATGCACACAAGATACCTTTTATCGTCAAGCTGAACCATAATGAGTTGCTGACTTATCCGAACAGCTACGACCGGGTAATGTTCGGTACGGTGAAAGAGGCATGGAACATGGGAGCCGTAGCTGTCGGTGCTACCATTTATTTCGGTTCGGAACAAAGCCGCCGCCAGATAGTGGAAGTGTCACAGGCTTTTGAATATGCCCACGAACTGGGAATGGCTACTATTCTGTGGTGCTATTTGAGAAACAGCAGCTTCAAAAAGGATGGTACCGACTATCATGCCGCTGCCGACTTGACAGGACAAGCCAACCATATCGGGGTTACCATTAAAGCCGATATCGTGAAGCAGAAGCTCCCATCCAATAACGGCGGTTTCAAGGCTATCGGATTCGGAAAGACAAACGAGCGTATGTATTCGGAACTGACCACTGACCATCCGATAGACCTTTGTCGTTATCAGGTGGCGAATGGCTATATGGGACGTGTCGGATTGATCAACTCGGGCGGGGAATCCCATGGGGAATCCGACCTGCATGATGCCGTCGTAACGGCAGTAGTAAACAAGCGTGCAGGTGGTATGGGGCTGATCAGCGGTCGTAAGGCTTTCCAGAAACCGATGAAAGACGGAGTTCAACTTCTGAACACCATTCAGGACGTATATCTGGATTCTTCAATAACCATTGCATAAAGGAGAAGTATCCATGAAAAGAATAGTGTTATTACGTCATGGCGAAAGCCTATGGAACAAAGAAAACCGTTTTACCGGATGGACGGACGTGGATTTAAGCGAGAAAGGAGTCGAAGAAGCCTGCAAGGCAGGCGATGCATTACGGGAGGCCGGATTTTCTTTTGAGGCAGCTTACACTTCTTACTTGAAACGTGCCGTAAAAACGTTGAACTGTGTCCTGGACCGGCTGGATGAAGACTGGATTCCGGTTGAAAAGACCTGGCGGCTGAACGAGAAGCATTACGGCATGCTTCAAGGACTGAATAAGAGTGAGACGACGGTCCAATATGGTGAAGAACAAGTACACATCTGGCGAAGAAGCTATGACGTGGCTCCCGCTCCGGTAGGCAAAGATGATCCCCGTAATCCGGGCATGGATATCCGCTATGCCGGTGTGCCAGATAGGGAACTTCCCCGTACGGAATCCCTGAAAGATGCTATTGGGCGTGTCATGCCTTACTGGGAATGCATCATCTTTCCCGCATTGATGTATAAGGACAGCCTGCTGGTAGTCGCCCATGGTAACAGCCTGCGCGGAATCATCAAGCATCTCAAAGGAATTTCCGATACGGATATTTCCAACCTGAACCTGCCTACGGCAGTTCCTTATGTCTTTGAATTTGACGACAGGCTGGTTCTTGTCAAGGACTACTACCTTGGAAACCCGGAAGAGATACGGAAACGGGCAGAAGCTGTGGCCAAACAAGGGATGGCTAAAAAATAAAAATCTGTCTATCAAGCAGATGCTTTTTTTTAAGTTTTAATTATTAACTTTTAAAGAGGAGGTAAAAATGGTACCTGTAAAAACAAACCAGAATTGGTTACCGAGTATTTTTAACGATTTCTTTGACAATGAATGGATGGCAAGAGCAAACGCTACGGCTCCAGCCATCAATGTGATTGAGAATGAAAAGGACTACAAGGTAGAACTGGCAGCTCCGGGAATGACCAAGAATGATTTTAAGGTAAGTGTGGATGAAAGCAACAATCTGGTAATCTGCATGGAAAAAAAGGACGAGAAAAAGGAGGAGAAGAAAGACGGAAAATACTTGCGCCGTGAATTCTCCTATTCCCGATTCCAGCAGAGTATCCTGCTGCCGGATAATGTGGAAAAAGATAAAATTTCGGCCAAAGTGGAACACGGGGTCCTGTTTATCGATATTCCCAAAGTCGTAGATAAGAAGGTTCAGGAAACCACCAAAACTATTGATGTCAAATAAGATATCTTGATGAGACTCTACAGAAGGCATTTCTTATTATCAGGGAATGCCTTCACCCGGATATTTGAATTCCAAAATAAATATAATGAGAGGATTTGATTTCGATAAAGCGCTGGTAGCCCTTCAGAATGAACTGCATTGTTTTGCATATAAACTGACTGCTGACAAGGATGAAGCAGAAAACTTGTTGCAGGAAACAATGTTGAGGACGTTGGATAATAAGGATAAGTTTGATTCCGGTACGAATTTTAAAGGCTGGATGTATACCATCATGCGCAATGCATTTATCAATAATTGCCGGACAAAGAAAATACGAGGGAATTTATATGTATTATCAGAACCTGAATATCATTTCCTGTTAAGGGATGACTCTTTCATTTTCGTGGATAACGGGCATGATGCAAAAGAGATAAGGGAAGCCCTTAAAACATTGCCTAAAGCACATTATGTCGTTTTTATGTTGTACCGGAGTCAAATATCGGGAAATAGCCGCAAAGATAGGAGTGTCACTGAGTACGATAAAAAGCCGTATCTTTTATAGCAGAAAAAGGCTAAAACAGTTGCTTTCTAATTTTGCCTGATTAATTAAAATATAAAAAACAAATTATGGATAACAAGTATATTGGAATTCTGACTTCCGGAGGGGATGCTTCAGGAATGAACGCGGCTATCCGTGCCGTGACCCGCGCCGCCATTTTTAACGGATTTAAAGTGAAAGGAATTTATAGAGGTTACGAGGGGCTGATTG
>OCAH01000622.1_pt1 | contig 9924 bp, 8 predicted proteins | sample 1477131 | NCBI WGS metagenome assembly OCAH01 (sample SAMEA2580291, study PRJEB22360) | human gut metagenome | biome: human gut; feature: human-associated habitat; material: faeces | place: Denmark | collected 2008/2010
AGGTCGCTGGGGCTGGCGGCCTAAGGACGGAGGGCCCGGTCTCCAAGATTTCTGCCGCACGCCCCAACGTTGCTGTCCCCGCCGATGTGAAGGTTCCCGTTGCTGGCACCCGTGAGTCTGTCCAAGAGGGCGAATGCTCTGTGCGTTTGTTATCGCTCATGCGCAACGCCGAGGCCTTCGACCGCGAGCGCCTGGGCTACCGCCTCGTGAAGCGCGCGTTCGACATCGCCTTCTCCGCGTGCGTGATCGCCGCGGCGATCGTGCCGTCCGTGGTGCTGTGCGCCGCGATCGCCGTCGAGAGCCCGGGATGCCCGCTGTACCGCCAGAGGCGCGTGGGGCGCATCGGCGCGGACGGCAGGCCCCGCGAGTTCACCATGTGGAAGTTCCGCTCCATGGTGAAGGGCGCCGACGAGATGAAGGACGCCCTTTTGGCCGAGAACGAGGTCTGCGGCCCCATGTTCAAGATGAGGGACGACCCGCGCGTCACGCGCATCGGCCGCTTCATCCGCAAGCACTCCATCGACGAGTTCCCGCAGTTCCTCAACGTCCTCGTCGGCGACATGTCCGTGGTGGGCCCGCGCCCGCCGCTGCCGCGCGAGGTCGCGCAGTACGACGAGTGGGCCATGCAGCGCCTGGCCGTGAAGCCGGGCCTCACCGGCCCCTGGCAGGTGGGCGGCCGCTCGGACGTGGACTTCGACGACATGGTGCGGCTGGACCTGGGCTACATCGCGCGCCGGTCGGTCGCCATGGACCTCAAGATCATCCTCCAGACGATCGCGGTCGTCTTCACCGGGAAGGGGGCGGCGTAGGATGGCTGAACCTATTCGAGTTGCCCACGTGATGGGAAAGATGGTCGGCGGCGGCGTCGAGCAGGTGGTCATGAACTACTATCGCCACATTGACAGGTCGAAGGTACAGTTCGATTTCCTGGTCGATGCCGACTCGACGCTTGTTCCGACGGAAGAGATCGAGTCGTTTGGCGGGCGTGTTTTCGTTGTGCCGCCGTACCAGAACGTTCTTGAATATCAACAGGCGTTGAAGTTTCTTTTTCGAGTTCAGGGCTGGGAGATTGTTCATAGCCACATTAATGCGCTCAGCGTATTTCCCCTTCATGCCGCCAAGAAGGCGGGAGTACCGGTCCGCATCGCCCACAGCCATTCCACGAGTGGTAAGGGCGAGTATGCCAAGAACGCGCTGAAGGCGGTGCTGAGGACCCAGTCGAACCGCTATCCCACGCAACGGTTCGCGTGTAGCGAATTAGCGGGTAAGTGGCTTTTCGGCGTGGGAGCCGACTTCGAGGTTATCCACAATGCGGTTGACCTAAGCCGCTTCATCTTTGACGTGAGCACACGAGCCGAGGCGCGGGCTGAGCTGGGCCTCGTCGGCGACCAGTTTGCCATTGGTCATGTTGGCAGATTCACGGCTCAGAAGAACCATCGTTTTCTCATCGAGGTGTTCTCGGAAGTGGTAAAGCGTCGTCCTGACGCTGTGCTTCTTCTCGTGGGCACCGGCGAAGCCGAGGCTCTCGCGGAGAGCTGGGCTGCCGAACGCATGGTTGCGGACAAGGTGAGGTTCCTCGGTCAGCGGGCGGATGTCGAGAAGCTATACCAGGCTTTCGATGCGTTCGCGCTGCCCAGCCTCTACGAGGGCCTGTGCCTCGTCGGCGTCGAGGCACAGGTAGCGGGTTTGCCGTGTTTCCTATCGGACGCCATTACCCGTGAGGTTGATGTCACTGGCACCAGCCGTTTCCTGCCCATAGACGACCCTAGGGTGTGGGCGGATGTCATCTGCGGAACCGGGCAAAGAACGAACGAAGAGCGTGCATCCTTCCGGGCTTCCGCGTTTGCCGATTATGACATTAAGAGCCAGGGCGAACGACTTACCAAAAGGTACCTAGAGCTTTCTAAAGGGGTGAAAGGGCAATGAGCCGAAGAGTCAAGAACGTTATCGTCGTTGATGATACTGCTGACAACCTCGGCGGTACTGCGCAGATTGCCTATGTGACTGCTGCTGTTCTGCGTGATCGTGGCTACAATGTCGTTTATTTTGCCGGTTGCGGGCCTATTCATGAGCGCCTTGCGGGCTTTCGCGTAGTCGTTGCACATGAGAGGCCTTTTCTTGATGCCCCAAATAAGGTGAATGCGGCTTTGGAGGGCATTCACAGCTCCAAATCATATGAAAAGCTTCGTGGTCTTCTCGCAGAGTTTGATTCCATGGATACCGTGGTTCATATCCACTCTTGGACCCATGCACTGTCGTCTTCCATCTTTGATGCGATTGCGGACGAGGGCTTCAAGTCAGTTGTTACGCTACACGATTACTTTCTGATGTGTCCCAATGGAGGATTTTACGATTACCAAAAGAACGAGATATGTCACCTTGAGCCGTGTTCGCGTGCTTGCGTACTTAGAAACTGTGACAAGCGTAGCTATGCGCAAAAACTGTATAGGCTATGGCGCATTGCAAGGCAGACCAAATCCATCGGACGCGCTAAGCCGACGCTGTGCTACCTTTCCGATTTCACCTACGACATTTTGCGGGGAAATCCGTTTGACGATGGCAAGCCTGTCTACTTGCCCAATCCTATCGCGGTAGAAGATGGTGTTTGCCTTGGGAATCCACGCAAGAAGACTGGTTACCTTTTTGTGGGGCGTCTTGATAAAGAAAAGAATCCCGAGCTTTTTTGCAGGGCGCTCGCAAGGCTTGGGTTGCGGGGGACGATTTGCGGCGATGGCCCAGAGCTGGAGCGCCTGAAATCCGAATACCCAAACTTGGAGTTTAAGGGATGGTGCGACAAGAGAGAACTTTCTGAACAGTTCTTTGCCAGTAGGGCACTGGTCATGACCTCGTCCTGTTACGAGGCGTCGCCTTTGGTGTGCCTTGAGGCGATGTTCGCATCGGGGATCCCCTCGGTTGTTCCGGATACATGCGGGGCAACTGCCTATATCAAAAACCGTGAAAACGGATTGTGGTTCAGGAGCGGAGACGTCGATTCGCTATGCGAATCCTTGTCTCAAATTGAAGATCAAGTCTTCTATGAGCGCATGTGCCGAAACATAGCCGCCGATATCGACGCACTGCGTAGCGACCGTAGCTATGCGACGTATGCCAGTCGCATCATCAGTTTATATGAGGAACAAAATGTATAGAAAAGTAGTCTATATCGTTAAGTCAGACTTGGCGTACTATCCTCCGTGCCTATCTCAGATTCAGATGATTAGTGACTTGGGAATTGACATCGAGGTCTGGTATGGGTCGAGTAAACAGACCGCCATAGACATCATGTCCGAAAAGGGCATCCCGTTCATCGAGCTTGTTGACCTTCGCGGAAAGTATTCTGGAAAATTGGATGTTGTCTCCAATTGGCTGGCATTTCGATCCGCGGTAGTCAAAAGGCTTCACCAGCTGGATAAGGAATCGACGTTGCTCTGGTTTGGCACTGCTGAATCGGTCATGCCTCTTGAGGGCGCTCTCTCGGGCTTTCATTATGTTGTTTCTGCTCTCGAGCTTTATGACGACCTGCCTATGAAAAAGGCGCTGCTTGGCCCGTTGTGCAGAAGGGCCGTCGCTTGCACGGCGTGCGAAACAGCAAGGGCATATATCATGAAAAGCTGGTGGGACCTCGAGTCCCTGCCATATGTCTTCCCAAACAAGCCATACGGTATGGCACTCCGTCGTGAACTTCCCCTGTCTTGTGACGTCACGAGAAGGATCATTGATGAGCTTGGCGGGAGCGATTTCGTTATCTATCAAGGTATTCTTCAAAACGAAGAATCGGTGGCTGAGATTGCGAGAGCGCTTAAGTTGCTCGGCGGTCATTATCCACTTGTGCTCATGGGGATCGACCGAAATGGGATGGCCCCGCGCATCAAGAAGGTTTACGAGGGCACCCGCTATTATGAGAGCATTCCCGCGCCTAAGCATTTGGAGATAACCAGCAGGGCTAGATTTGGCGTTGTATTTTATGATGGTGCCAACCTCAATAAGGCATTTTGTGCGCCAAACAAGATATATGAATATTCATCCTTCGGCATGCCTATGCTCGCGAACGATATCCCCGGATTGACGAACACTGTGGGGGCATGGGGATGTGCAGAATGCGTGAAGATGGAGTCCAACTCTATCGCCGATGCCCTTACAAAAATGGATGCAGATTACGACGCATATGCGAAAGCGGCAACCGCATTTTTTGAGCATACCGATAATCTTTCCACAATGAGGCACATGCTTGCAGACTTGGGGGTCATGCGGCATGGGCATTAGTGGGAGCGTCAAACCATCGGCTGGCTGCACCACTATGGCTGGGCGTATGGATGGTGGACCTCTCTATTCATCCAATGAGTTCCTGATCAATCCTGCTTGGCCTGATGGGTCGCTACTTCTCATTGGGTTTTTGCTTGCATTTTTGTTCACACCGAACAAATAGCCAAAGAACAGGCCTGCTTCGAGAGGAAGTTTCAAGATATGGCTCTGATGCGTATCGTCATTGATTGGGTGCTGATTCTAATGTCCTCATATCTGGCAATCAGGGCAGTGGATAGGCTTTTGACTGGACGCAACACTTCGTTGGGAAATTATGTCATCGCGGTTACTTGGCTTTTTTGCGTACTGCCAATACTATTTGACTATCTGATCGGCTTGCCAAAATATAGAACAATTTACTGGTATGCGCCATTCGTTGAAGCGATGGCAAATGATGATGTGTCGATAGTCTATGACGGTTTGATTCTTTCTTCGATAATAGCTATTCATTTCTATTGCGTTTCTCATTTTCGCAAAGAGGATCGTACCGCAGCACTTAAATGGTCAACTTCATTAGGCGAATGCAATCCGTTGTTGTGTCTGGGGATGCTGCTCCCCCTTGTCCACGTTGTCTTTAGCGGGTTACTACCTTATTTAAAAATATATGGTGACCCTGCCACTCGCGGCATGCCGGAGGGGTCAAGCGTTGCGGTGAATGCGTTTCTTTTGATTGGGCTAATTTCTGCAGCAATATGGTTTTTTGGGAGGTCAAAAAGAACCGGCATTCACATCATGACGTTTATTGTTTATAGCGGGGCATTGGCATGGATTTCCGGTAAACGATTCATGATTGCTCTGATGTTGATGGTCTATCTATTCTTTATGCTTAGTGTCGAAGTGTCCGAAGCTAATAGAAGGAAGATTAGGCTATTGATACCCATGGGGCTGCTGTGCCTCGCTGCATTTTCTGCGTTCTATCTAATTGGTATCCGACCACTTTCCGACACGAGCTTTGACAGCGTTTATGAAATGCTTCGAGTCGATTTTGGTCGTGATGACGTCACGAAATACGTGATCCATCACGAGCTTTTTCTCGGAGATCATATTTTGCAGTTCCCCGGTCAAAGTTTCCTATCGACCTTCCTTGTCTTTGTTCCCCGTTTCCTATGGGCGGCTAAGCCCTATCAACATTTTCAGTATCTGACATCTTCAATCCTCAACCTTCCTATTCCTCTCCTTCCAGCGGGCACGACGCCTAGTTGGTGGGAGATGTGTATCGCGAATTTTTCGTATTTAGGATTGATAGCCGCTCCATTGTTGTTGGTTGGTTTTATTGCGCTTGCTGATAAGGCAAAAGCTGTATCTATTCGCGGAACACTTCTGATTCTTTTGGTTGCTCTGCTAACACAAAGTGTCGACGCCTATATTTCTCTAATCATTTTGTTGTTTATACAGCAAGGTTTCGCTCTCTTTATTTCTAGGAGGAAACCCCATGAGCAAATCACAGAAAGAGCTTACCGTGCAAAGAGGGCGTGGGACTATGGCCGTTGATAAAGGAATCTACTGCACGGGCTGTGGTGCTTGCGAAAGAGCCTGTCCTGTTGGCTGCATCGAAATGGCTGTGGACTCTGAAGGTTTTTCCTTTCCACGGATAGACAAAACGACGTGCATTGATTGTGGCAAGTGTGAGAAAGCCTGCCCGTTAAACAACAATACTCTCCAGCGTTCCAAGAATGCCTATTGCTACACTGCGAAAGCCAGCTCAATCCTGTCTACAAGTGCCTCTGGTGGAGCGTTTAGCTCGATCGCTCGCGCTTTTGTAAGTGACGGCGGTGCTGTTATCGCCGTATCCGACGATGTTCAGAAGGGCTCTTCTTTTGAACTTGTGTCGACAGGGGAAGAATTGAGTTCTTTCGCTGGGTCCAAGTATTATCAGTGCGATTTAAAATCGAGTGATTTCGTAAAGATAGAAAGCGCCTTGAAGCAGGGGGTGTGCGTGCTGTTCTGCGGTACGCCCTGTCAGGTGCTTGCTGTCAAGAATGCAGTTCCGAAACGTCTCCAACACGGTCTTTATTTAATTGACATCATTTGCCAAGGGGTTCCTTCAAGGACATCAATTGATACCTATCGCCGTGAAGTTGAAAAGCGGAAGGGTTCAAAACTTCTTCAGCATGTCTTTAGGGCAAAAGTTAAGGGTGAAGAGGGCCACTATGTATCTCGACTTTCCTTTGCTGATGGGGACCGCTGCGATCAGGTAGGAGGAGATAACCTCTTCACCCGGGCATTTATGTATCAAGTTTCGTTGCGGGAAAGCTGCTACCAGTGTCCTTTTGCGAGGCAGGAAAGAGCGGGCGACCTGACTCTAGGGGACTATTGGTCGGAATCGCTTGAAGAGGGTTATGTGCGCGGCTCGACTTCCCTGATTTTAGAAAATACAAAAAAGGGGGCGGAGTTGCTGGGACAGCTCGGGGGTCTGGGCCGCATTCAGAAAGTTCCGCTTGAGGCTGCAACTGCAGACAACATTCCCCTTCATCATCCGGTGAGCAGGCCGTTTGCAAGGTCATTCTTTTATCCGCTCATGCGTAAGATAGGGTTCATGAGGGCGTCGAAACTTTGTTGTTGGCGATATTCATTGAAGCATGCAGTGAGGCGATGTGTTGGAAGTAGGGGGTAAGCCATGAAGATCGGCATTATCACGTATCACTTTGCAAGGAATTACGGCGCTATTCTGCAATGTTATGCTTTGCAGACAAAATTGTTGTCAATGGGCCATGATGTCTGGGTGCTTAACTACAAGAGCGAACGGCAGGAGAAGAACAACTCACTGCACCATAAGCGCGATGGTATTGTTGCAAATCTGGCCGTGAACGCGGCATTACTTCCTTTCGAGGCAGCTCGAAAGACGAAGGAGCGGCGTTTTGCTCAATATGAAAATAGCGAGCTTCGCCTTACTCCAAGGTTTAGGAGTGTGGGCGAGATGCAGGATTATGTGAACTCAGAAGGGTTTGACCTGCTCATCAGCGGAAGCGACCAAGTTTTTAATCCCAAGATTGCCGATTTCGATTGCGCCTTTCTTTTCCCTTTCGAGACATCCGCACGAAAGGGCAGCTTTGCTGCAAGCTTGGGGAGCGCAACAGAGGAGGACCTTGGCTGGCATGCAGAAAAGCTACGCGAGTTCGACGTGCTAAGCGTGCGAGAAAAAACTGATGCCCCCACTGTTCAACTTGTTTGCGGGCGATCGCCGCATGTGGTCGATGATCCTGTTTTTCTGCTTGACTCAAGCACTTGGGCTGCTGCATCGGGAATTGAAATGCGTGATGATGGCTATGTGCTCGGCTATTTCATCAATAAGGAGATGTCGAAACGCTACCTTGAGCTCACCGAGCTTGTTGCGAAAAAACTGGGGCTTCCGTTTAAAGTCCTGAATGTTCGATATGGCATTGATTCGTTTAGACCGCAGATGATTACCGATGCGGGGCCTGAGGAGTTTTTGGACTGCTTTTCCCGCGCCTCCTTTGTATGCACCGATTCGTTTCACGGGACGGCATTCTCTTTGATTTTTAATAAGAGGTTTATTTCGTTTGAGCCCAAAGCCAAGTCCCATGATTGGCGCAAGCGCGATTTGTTGGAGAAGACTGGGGAAACCATGCGTAGCGTGGTTATAGACAATGGCGATGCTCGTGCGGATGTGGAAAGGCTGTGCGCCTGTCCGGCGCCTGATGCCATGGAGGGTCTCGGCACTATTCGAGAAAGGCAAATTGCGTTCCTAGACATGATGCTGGGGGAGTAAGTGCATATTAGAGAAAAAAAGCTGCTTGAGAATGCCGGTTGGTTGCTTGCGTTGCAGGCAGTCAATATCCTGCTACCTTTTGTTACTGTGCCTTACGTGACCAGGGTTTTCGGTACTGATGGCTATGGCGTGTTTTCAATTGCCCTCAATTGGGTTACGTATTTCCAGCTGGTTATTGAATATGGCTTCAACTTAAGCGCGACAAAGAAGGTCGTAGGAACCAAGAATGTCACGGAGCTCAATCGACTTGTCTCGGCTGTCGTCTTTGCTCGCATGGGTCTTGTCGGTGTCTGCTTTCTCATCGTCTTGGTGCTGGGCGCAACTTCTGCTGCAACGGGCGATCAACTTGCATGTATGTTGGTGTTGTTTTCGATGCTTGTAGGCATTGCGATTCAGCTGAACTGGCTGTTTCAAGGGCTTCAGGACATGAAGGTGATTACAATTGCCACTGCAGCCGCGAGAAGCCTTTCGGTTCTCTTGGTGTTTCTGCTTATCAAGTATCCCAATCAGTTGATGCTCTATTCCCTTCTTTATTCCATCACGTTTTTGCTCTCAGGTTTGATTACTCATATATTTGCACGGAAGCGCTATGGCGTTCGGATTGGGCTACCGTCGCTGCGACAGATACTGGAAGAGATGCGAGACGGCATGCCGATTTTCCTCTCATCTGCTGCGGGGAAGCTGATTGGCAATGTCGGCATAACGGTGCTTGGCAGCTATAGTACAAGTGCGATTGTCGGTTCCTATGCTGCCATACTGAAGATTCCCCAAATGGTAAGTCTTATGTTCACGCCAATCGGCCAGGCTCTTTATCCGCGCATCAATGAAGAGTGCATCAAATCTAGGCGCGGAGCTGCGAAATTGGTGGTTAGGTTCGGCTTGCCAACGGTCGTTCTGTTTGGTTTGGGTCTTTTTGGTATTGCTGTTTTACGGGTCCCTTTGGTAAGTCTGTTGTTTGGCGAAGAATATCTTCTGTGTGCGGATACGCTTATCCCGCTTGCAATGTGGGTCTTGCTGGGAATCGTGAACAATTTTATAGGTGTTCAACTCTTGATTCCTTTTGGACGCCAATCCATCTACAGCGCTCTTATGATTGCTGATTCGATTCTGTCGTTGGCACTTAATTTCTTATTAGGTTATTCATTTGGAGCTATGGGAGTGGCATCTGCGATTGCTATTTCGGAAGCCGCTTTAACTATGGCGCTAATCCTGTCGCTTCTTATTGTCGTCGGGCCCTCACGGTTAAAGGCGGTGGCTCCTAGCATGCGCATTGGTTGTAACGGAAGGGAATAGCTAATGAAGAAAGTCATGCTTGTCTTCGGCACGCGTCCGGAGGCCATCAAGATGTGCCCGCTCGTCAACGAGATCAAGTCCCGTCCGGGAGAGTTCGAGACGACCGTCTGCGTGACGGGCCAGCACCGCGAGATGCTCGAGCAGGTGCTGCGGGTGTTCGACGTCGTGCCCGACCACGACCTGGCGATCATGAAGCCGGGCCAGACCCTGTTCGACGTGACCTGCGACGTGCTGCTCAGGCTCAAGGCGGTCCTCGAGGCGGAGCGCCCCGACGTGGTCCTCGTCCACGGCGACACCACGACGAGCTTCGCCGCCGCGCTGGCGTGCTTCTACCTGCAGATCCCGGTCGGCCACGTCGAGGCGGGCCTGCGCACGCGCGACATCTACAGCCCCTGGCCGGAGGAGTTCAACCGACAGGCGGTCGACATCGTCTCCGGGTACTACTTCGCGCCCACCGAGGCGAGCAGGCGGAACCTGCTGGACGAGGGGAAGCCCGCCGACCGCATCTGGGTCACCGGCAACACGGGGATCGACGCGCTCGCCACCACGGTGCGCGAGGGCTACGCGCACCCGGAGCTGGAGTGGGCCCGCGGCAGCCG
>OCAH01000630.1_pt1 | contig 9822 bp, 5 predicted proteins | sample 1477131 | NCBI WGS metagenome assembly OCAH01 (sample SAMEA2580291, study PRJEB22360) | human gut metagenome | biome: human gut; feature: human-associated habitat; material: faeces | place: Denmark | collected 2008/2010
GCCGACTACGACGGTCTGCTGAAATTCGTGCTGAACGCGTGAAACGCGCGTAGGTTGCGTCTTGGGCGTACTGGGCGTCTTGGGCGCACGAAAGGCCGTATGCGGAACTGAGGAGGACATATGGAAAGCTATGTCGAGCAGGGTGCTGGAGCTGATTCGATTGAACAGATCGGATTCGGCGGCGCTCGCCGTACCAAGAAGAAGCACCGCGGACTGACGGTGTTCCAGCTCAAGGTCATCGGCGCTGTGGCGTTGGCTCTGTCAGCTGGTAGCACCACCATTGTGCCGCTGTTTTTCGGTTCCGACGTCAATAATATGACGTCGCTGACGGCGATGGTCTTAAGCGAGGTCGTATCTTGGTTTGCTATTCCGATTTACGCGTGGCTGCTGGTGCAGGGTTTCCGTGAAACACATAGTCGCGTCGCGTACGGCCTGCAGCTGTTCATCCTCGCCGTGGTGTGTGAAGTGCCGTACGACCTCTGCACGTCGCATAAGGCTTTCGATTTTGGCTCGCAGAACCCTGTTTTCGGTCTGTTCATCGCGTTCGTTGTGCTTGCCGTGTTGGATTGGGTGGCGGCGCGCTACCAGAAGTCAATGAAGATTGTGCTGTCGGTCGGTCTGGTGTTGATCGGACTGTTGTGGGATCTGCTGCTGCGCGTCGGCCTGCGCCAGCATATGATGAGCGTCGGCTCGGTGACGCTTGGCTTCGTGCTGATTTTCGCTCTGATGCGCCAGTATGAGAATTCGATGATGTTCACAGCCGGCCTGTTCGGCGCCGTGATGATGATCGCGCCGGGCGTGGGCGTGGCGTTCGTGCACTACTACAACGGCAAGCTGGGCTATAAGCATCAGTGGACGAAATGGGCTTTTTACGCGGTTTACCCGGTTATTTTGATAATTTGTGCGATTTGTGCAACACTGGCGTGATTTTTGACAACGTTCGCAGTATGATAGAAACAGATTGAGAGAGCATCGCCGCTCAAGCGAGTGTTTCCAAGGCTGGGAACGTTTGTGATTATGATGCAGAAACCGCAAAGGGGTTGAGAGATGGATAGAGCAGGCATTCGCGAGGTGGCCAAGGCCGCGGGTGTGTCGATTTCCACGGTATCGCGCGCGTTCACGCGGCCGGAACTGGTGTCCGAACGTACGCGCCGCAAGGTGCTGGAAACGGCGGACAAGCTTGATTTCAACATCTCACGTTCCGCGACATCGTTGAAATCGGGTCAATCGTACCGTGTGGCGATGCTGATGAATGAAGAGATCACTAGCTGGTTCAATACGGAAGTGTTCGCTGGAATCGAATCCGTCATGCATAATGCCGGGTATGACGTATCGCTGTTCCAGCACGTCGACACCGCCGAAAACCGCCGCGACTTCTTCACGAATCTGCCGGTCCGCCGCAACGTGGACGCAGTATTCGTGACATCGTTCGGCGTGGAGCCGAAGGAAATCCAGCAGCTCAAGCGCATCCACGTACCGATTATTGGCATCAATACGCCGACGCAAAACGGCTTCGACGCCACCATCTCCATCGACGATGAGGACGGCATGTTCACCGCCGCCCAGCATCTGATCAATCTGGGGCACAAGAATATCGTGTACGTGTGCTCCGATGCGGTCGATTCCATTAATTCCTCCATCGATGCGCGAGGACAGGGCTTCATCCGCGCCTGCAAGACGATGGGGGCCTCCCATGACTTCAAGTGGCGCGTCGTCTCTGTGCCGCGTGGCAAGACCTTCGCCGACTCGGCGTTGACCGCGCTGCTTGCGTTGGACGAGTTCCCGGACGCGATCTGCTGCCAGATGGATATGATGGCGATTCCGCTGGTGTTGCGTTTGGAACGTTACGGCCACCACACGCCGAGTGACTATTCGATTATCGGCTTCGACGATTCGCCGTACGCCGACACTGTGAACCTGACCACCATGCGCCAGGATCCGTATGCGATGGGTCGCGCGGCCGCACAAAAGGCCATGAAGCTTATCGAAGGCAAGCCGCTTGAGAACGCGCATGAGATTGTGCGCGCCCAGCTCGTACTACGCGGCACCGATTCCGTGTACGGCACTGGCCGCTGAGAGCCGAGTCTCATTACCCTTCCGCAGCCCGTCAATGCCGACGGGCTGATTGTGATGGCCTGGGGTGGATTGATAAGGGATACCCCCACTGTAGTCACGGTGTGTGGCATACGTTTTCAGGAAAAAAAATGAAACAATTTGCAGTGATGTGTTTCATGACACGCCAATCGGGGGCTGATGAATGATGAATTTCATTCAATGATCAGCATGTGTTTTTTGATTTTGCAATCGTTGACAAACCGTTGAATATCAGGCTTTAAAGCGTTGTCCCCGTGAGAGGGGACGAAAAAACGTATCGGGGGAGGGGGTGTGGGTTCTTTCTGTTTCATTTTGTTTTCATAACTGCAAAGGTTATCATAGTAAACCGTAGGTCAGAGAAAAAGGGAAAACAGAGGTTTCCGGCTGTGTTGCCGGAGATGGGAACAGCGCAGAAGCTATACGTAAAACAGAAGTGATAACGGCATTATGCAAAGGATATCAACCCTCGAGTTGAGGGACTCAGAAGGGTGAACACTTTGCGGATAGGGGACAAGATGAGGCAATGGCGTAATGGTGTCGGCAACGCACCACGACACTATGCAGGAACGCGATCGGCAACCGGTCGCGTGATTTCGCGTACCCGCTCCCTGACCGCCGCCGCCATAGCGGTAGCCATGATGGCCACCGTAGCAGTAACTTCCCTCCTCCCCACCTACAATGCCAAAGCTGACGAAAGTCGCAATGACGGCGCAATCTGCACACCTACCAGCATTTCCCTTGGCACCGATACCGGTAGCGGAACTGTGGATTCCGGAATCGCCACATATGTTGGCAGTGATATGTATGTAGGCCAGAAAGCCTCATCCGGCAATATGAATAACGTCAATGGGCCGTCTGGTTCATACGCTGCCGAAGCCGAGGGCTTGACCGCGGTGAACGGCAAGCTGCTTATGCATCCGCTTAAGGGGCTATGGACTTCGTATTACACGGATAAAGATGGCGTGAAGAATGGTTATATAAAAGACTACAAGGGCTTCCGTTTTGGCATTGTGGGCTTTGGCGGTCAGTATCGTCCGGCAACAGGTTCCTCCACGCTTGAGGTGAGGGGTAATAGCTCCGATAGCGACATCAGTTGGGTCGGCGGTGCGCAGGCTTGGGGTAATGCCGGATGGGTCGGCCAGACCAAGACTTCGGAGCCACGTTATACGGCTAACATTGCTGGCGCTCCAACCACCGTGTACGGCGGTTCGTCCAATGACATTCTCGGTGCGTCTTCCGGCTCGCAAAATACCAATAAGGATAAGTACACCCAGCGCAATTCTGTTTACGTGCCGAGCGATACAAGCGGTACTGTCAACTGGAATCAGAATGATGATCAGATAGGTTCCACCGGTCAGACATTCACCGAGTTCGGCTCCTATATCAAGACGCTGTCGGGGAATCTGAGCAGCCTCAGCAAGCAGCAGTCAAGCAGTGTCTACGTGGCTGATGCGACAATCTCGTCAGATAACGAAAATCAAAACGGCCTTGTTCGCACGAAGTTCGATGGAAGCTATACCTTCACCATCGACAGCGTGCATGAGAAGATCATCAAGTTTGTAGGCAATGGCACGTCTTCCATGCAGGTGTTCAATCTGCCGGCAAGCATGCTTAACGATTCCTTGTCGTATACCGGCGTGAGCTTTAGCTTCTCGAATATTCCGGACACCTCTTCTGTGGTCATTAACGTGACCGGGGGAAACGTGGATTTCCACAACGGCTGGCGCTTCTGGTGGACTGATATGAATAATCAGACCAGTGAACTGAGCGGCTCCTACACCGACAACGCTTACGTCAAGCGCGCTCAGCAGATTATGTGGAACTTTGCGGATGCGAGCAATGTAATCATCCGCGGTGGTCAGGGTTCGGGTACTACGACTCGTAATGTCGAGAATTCTGCAGCTGAGGGGAATGATGGCGTGTGGGATGGCTCGTTCCCCATGAAAACCAACGATGACCCGGCTGCGGGCATGCTCGGCAGCATTCTCGTACCGAACGGCAGCTTTGAATCGCATGTGAGTACCAACGGCCGCGTATGGGTCGGCGGGTCTTTCGCCATGTACAACCCTGATGCGGTGGGCAATACTGGTCAGGACGGCAAATTCTATCTGTTCATCAACTACGAACGTAGCCATTCCGCTTCCGCATTGGATATGGATCAGGAGCGCCACAATCTGCCTTGGAATGGTTCGTATTCCACCTCCTGCGCCGCGATCAAATGGGATAAGGTCGATGCCGAGGGCAAAGCCCTGAAAGGTACTTCGTGGACGGTGTACGGCACGAGGGATAATGCCGTGAATGGCACGAACTCCATCACCACGGTTGCTGATGGCGGCTGGAATGATGCGGATGATGCGGATAACGGTAGCGTCACCCTGGGTAGCTTGGCGAAGAACGCCACATATTATGTGAGGGAAAGCGGCACTGGCAGCAGCCAGTATGCGTTGAACACGAACATCTATCGCATCGTCACGCACGACAGTACGGATACTGTTTCAACCATCGACAAGGTGTACGATGCCGACGGCACTGAAATCACCGATGACACCGCCAAGCAGCTGAACAATGGCGCTATTGTCAACAAGAATTCAGGTACGTCCATCGCATGGTCGAAGGTCGATGGCACTGACGGAAGCACGTTGCTCGCGGGTTCCACTTGGGAATTGACCAAGAAGGGCGATCCCGACCAGTCGTGGACCATTACGGACGATGATTCAGGCAGCGAGGTTGCGGGCATCAAGGTCACGGTTAATGGGCAGGAAGTCACTTCGTGGCGCTTTACCAATTCGACTCCTGCAAGCATCACCTACGTTGCCGTGGATAAGGATGGCAAGGAGCTCGCCACGAAGGTGCAGTGGAGGTCCGAGGATCCGGCCATTGCCACCATTGCCAATAATGGCACGCAGCTGCAGCCGAACAGCAGCGGCTTCACGAACATCGTGTTCACGGCAGGCGACAAGACCGTGACATTCCCCGTTACGGTAAGCGGTGTAACCGTGGAAAGCTCCGTGAGCATCGGTAACTATACCGAAGGCCAGAAAATCAGCCTGGAACAAGGTAAGACCATGACGCTGACGGCTACCGTGGCACCTGAAGGCAACACGGTGAACTGGTCTTCGAGCAATACGGATGAGGTTTCCGTAAGCCCCTCAACCGGTACTGCTGTTACGGTAACCGCTAAGAACGCGACTTCAGGCTATGTGACCATCACTGCCACCGAGCAGCGTAGCCAGAAGAAAGCCACCCTGAAAATTAAGGTGACAAAGCCTGCTGCGACCACCACCACTGTGTATTTCAAGATGCAGGATGACTTCAACCAAAATAACGGTCAGAAGCTATTTCTGGAATGGAAGTACGCCAATGGAAGTTGGCCTGCAGACAAGGGCGATCAACCGAACCGAAAGCAAATGACCACCGCAAGTGGGTGTGGCGAATACGTCTCCTACACCATCAATTCGGTGATGCCATCTGATGCCATCTTCCGAATTCGCAGGGATAAGGCTAACTGGACCACTCCTCAATCCTTCTATCGCCCGAATACCGATGGCGGATACTCGTTCAACGGTGGAGACGTGGTGACGCTGGAAAGCAACACTAACGTGTATTACAGCGCACCTTCCGGCTGCACGGTGACCAGCGCATATGTGGAGAATCGCTCCCATCGTTCCACGGTGAAGAACGCGGTGTTCTATGACCAGCCGGTGGTCCGCGCTATTACCAATACGACTGCCAAGGCAGCTGACACGCGGCAGGATGAGGATCCGAAGGGCGGCCAGTTCAAGGTGTCCGACCTTACGGATGGCACCTACACGCTGAAGGAAACCAGCGCCCCGAACGGTTTCGATGTCAGTAAGACGAAGACTTACACCATCGTTATTGAGAATGGGCAAGTCACGAGTTCCGGTCTTCCTAGCGCGGGCAACATTGAGAACTCGCGTCTTACCGGTACGGTGAACTGGAAGAAAACCGACGAGACTGACACCAGCAAGCTGCTGGCCGGTTCCGAATGGAAGCTGTACAAGACTAGGAACTTCTCGTGGGATAACGGCAACGCGGTTTATACCGAGACCGGCAGTACTGATCCGGTCGCAACCATCAAGGATTGCGTGAACAGCAGCGAGAAGACCTGCTCCGCGCAGATGGGACAGTACACGGATCGTGACGGCGAAGCCGGCAAGTTCTCCATCGTCGGCCTTGAGTGGGGCGAATACCAGTTGGTCGAGTCCAAGGCTCCTGACGGGTACAACATCGATACGACTCCGCACGTGTTCCGCATCGGGCCGGCCGAAGGCGCGAACGTGAAGGGCGAGTGGTATACGTCTTCCGGTTTCAAGCCGGAGACTACCGCCGGCTATCAGAAGTCTGCCGCATTCACCGTTGACGGTGGTTCCATTACCAACACCCCCGGCGTCGTTCTGCCTGGTACAGGCGGCGAGGGAGTAAACAAGATGTACGCTGCGGGATTCCTCGCAGTGGCGATTGCCGTGGTCGGTCTGGCCTTGAGCCTCAGGAGGCGGCAATGATGGAAGCGTCTAGGAGAAGGGGGAGTGGTCCGTAGCGTAGCGAACTCGCTGCCCTCTAGGCAATAACTGAATACGAATAACTCAAGATTCCAAAAATTTCAAACAAGAAAGAAAGGGAGAACAATGAACAAGGTTCTCAAAGGCCTCGTAGCCGTGGCAGCCACCGCGGCAATGGCCGTCGCCGGTTTCGCCGGTGCCTCCACCGCAACCGCCGAGGAGTCTACCTCTGCGAAGTATCAGATCACTGTCCCCGAGACTGATACTCACACCTATGATGCATACCAGATCTTCAAGGGCGATCTGAATGATGCTGGAACAGTGCTCAGCAATATCACTGCTGGTTCCGACTTCAAGGAAAAGAATGCGGCCGGCACTGACGGTGCTAATCTGACTGCTGCTCAGGCTGCCGAACAGATTGCTACTGGTACATATGCGGATGACACTGCCAGGCTGGCGGCAATTCAGGCTTTCGCCAAGCTGTCCACTGTGTATGGCTCCGTTTCTAAGGACAGCCCGCTGTCTGCCGTACCGGGCTACTACCTGTTCAAGGACAAGGATTCCACTGCAGACAAGAATGATGCAGCCACGCTGTTCATCGTCAAGGTTGTTGGTAATCAGGAAATCGAGCGTAAGGCCGATCAGCCTTCTGTCGAAAAGAAGGTCCAGGATACCAACGATTCCGATGGAACCACTTCCGGTTGGCAGGATTCCGCCGACTATGATGTGACCGACGAGGTTCCGTTCCAGCTGACCGCCACTCTGCCGACCGACGCCGCTGATTTTGCGGCATATAAGACCTACAAGCTGGTGTTCCACGATAGCCAGTCCGAAGGTCTGACTTTCAACAATGACATCACTGTCAAGTACGGCGATAAGGTCGTTTCCTCCGATTCCTACACTGTTGATACCACTGGTCTTAACGAAGGTGAAACCTTCCGCGTCACCATCAACGATGTGAAGACCGTCAAGGATACGGATGGTCAGCCGATTGCTGTTACTGCAGGCGGCAAGTTCACTGTTGCATATTCTTCCACTCTGAACGAAAAGTCCATTATCGGCGCTCAGGGCAACCCGAACAAGGTCTCGCTGGAATACTCCAACAACCCGAACGTGGGTGGCGAAGGCGAAACCGGTAAGACTCCGGAAGATACCGTCATCGTTTTCACCTACCAGCTGGATGTCAACAAGAACTTCAACGCTACTGTCAACGACAACGATCTGCCTGAGTTCACCCTCTACAAGAAGGTTGGCGCTTCTGACGACTACACCAAGAAAGTCGCTAAGGTCAAGGTTGTCAAGAACTCTGATGGCAAGTACGTCGCTTCCTTCCCGCGCGTGGACGACGGCCTGTACAAGCTCGTCGAGACCAAGGTGCCGGACGGCTTCAACAAGGCAGACGATACCTACCTTGAAATCAAGGCTACCCATGATGAGACGGCTGAGAGCCCGGCTCTGAAGAACCTGACTATCACTGTCAAGAATGTGGAGACTAAGGGTGACACCGCCACTGGTACCGTTGCCACTAGCGTCGTGAACAAGAAGGGCTCCAACCTCCCGTCCACCGGTGGCATGGGCACCGTGCTGCTGTACGTGGCTGGTATCGCCGTGTTCGTGCTTGCTGGCGCGACCCTGGTGATGGCTCTGCGTCGTCGCAACGCCTGATCCTCCGGATTCCATAAGAATCTGAAGTAACCATGCGAAACCCGTGAGCCGCGTTGACGCAAGTCAGCAGCGGCTCACGGGAATCGCAATACATAATTTAAAAACTAAAAATTAAATAATAACTGAACCCACATATGCTGGGCTGGACCACCTCAATCCCTTGTACACTGCCTAATTTTCTTGAGTATCCAGCCTGGCTCCATATATTTTCCGGTTTGCCGTTGGGGGCGAATCAAACATGCTTACTTTCCAATCCACAGAAGAGGGGTCGGCAATGAAGGAACGCACGATCGCAAGCCGCGTCATCGCCGCATGCTGCGCAATCGCCGCCACATTCGCCGCGGCAGCCTGTGCATTCACTACTCGCGATGCCGTCGCGGCGCCAACAACAGACTCTGCCAGCGGCAGCATCGCCATTTCTTACCAACATAAAAGCTCGGACTCCGAAACTGGCGACGATTCTACCAACTTCGCCATTTCGGACGCCAGCTTCAACCTCTACAAAGTCGGACAGATCCCGGCAAGCGGCGGCGCCACATTCGAACCCGTCGCACCGTTCACCGACTCCACCGCCTACCCCGTCGACTGGTCGAAGATGACCGGCAAGGACGCGCAGGTGTGGCGAGACATGGCCAACACGCTCGCCGGACTCATCGCGGTGAACCAACCCGACGCCACGGCAACCGGCGTCACCAACACCTCCGGGCATCTGACCTTCACCGGACTGTCCGACGGCCTGTACTTGGCCGTGTCCGACAGCGTTGACGTGAAGGTCGCCAACGCCTCCGGAAAGAACCAGACATGGACGTGCTCTTCCGGCAGCATGCTCGTCGCAGTGCCCGAAGACGGCGTCTCCGGCGGGTCGCGTGTGCTGAGTATCGAACCGAAAACCGAATGTGTGGCGCAACCGCCGAAAACCGTGGAACGCACCGTGCGCAAAATCTGGAATGACCGGAACAATTCTGACGGCAAGCGCCCCGAATCCATCACCGTGAAACTCCTGCGCGACGGCGAGCCCGTGGAAAACGTGAAGCTGAACGAGTCCAACAAGTGGACGCATTTGTGGACAGCGCTCGACGCGGACCACGAATGGACCGTGGTCGAAGCGGCGGTGCCCGACGGCTACACCACCATCTCCGATGTGGAAGGCGACTCCACTGAAATCACCAACACGCACACGCCGCCCACCACGCCGGACCAGCCGCACACCGGCGCCGACGTGCAGCAGGCCGCTTGGATTGCCGTGGCCATCTTGGGCGCGGGCTTGGTGCTGCTGATCGTTGCCAAGACGGCTTTGCGGAAGCGGGCGTAGCATAAATAACGTGACGGATGAATCGGACGCCAAGCCAGCTGCGCAAGTCGAATTGGATGCGCAGGTTAAACCGGGTGCGCAGGTTAAACCGGCTGCCAAGCATAAGAAATCGAATGCGCTGCTCAATGTGATGATTGCCATTTCCGCAATCGCCATGATCGGTGCGCTGGGTCTCATCGCGTATCCGACATTCAGCGACTGGTGGAACCGCATGCACCAGTCATACGCCGT
>OCAH01000640.1_pt1 | contig 9564 bp, 6 predicted proteins | sample 1477131 | NCBI WGS metagenome assembly OCAH01 (sample SAMEA2580291, study PRJEB22360) | human gut metagenome | biome: human gut; feature: human-associated habitat; material: faeces | place: Denmark | collected 2008/2010
CAGACCTCTGGGGGCCGCCGGCGGTTTCATGTATCCAGTGATCGCCAAGCCGTCGAACTCGGCTGCCTGGCACTACGCCGAGTTCGAGGGGCAGCAGAAGGTGTACCTCATCCACAGCCGCGAACAGCTCGAGGCGCTCTATAAGCAGCTCCAGGAGACGACCTACGACAAGCTCCTCATCGTCCAGGAGTTCATCCCGGGCGACGATACGCAGATCCGCATTCTGTCGACGTACCTGGACGCCGCCGGCGATCCCATCTTCATGGTGGGTGGCCGCGTGATGGTGGAGGACCACTCCCCAACTGCCATCGGCAATCCGGCGGTGATCGTGTCCGAGCAGCTCGATGCCGTGAGCAACGACGCCCTGCGCTTCATGCGCCATGTGGGGTATCGCGGCATGGCGAACTTCGACGTCAAGTATGACGAGCGTGACGGCACGTACAAGTTCTTCGAGATCAACACCCGCCCCGGCCGTAGCTCCGATTTCGTGCGTCAGGCGGGCATCAACTTCGCGCAAGTTCAGGTGGACGATGTCCTCATGGGGGAAAAGAGGCCCCGCATCTCCAACACCAAGCCCTTCATCTACACCACGGTCCCTCCCTATGTGGTCAAGCGCTCCATCGACGACGATGCGATTCGCAGGCAGGTCCTCGATGGCTTCCGCACCGGGCTCACCCATTACGCTCTCGATTGGGACGAGGACTGCATGGGTCAGCGCTTCTGGTCGAAGGTGACCTACTACCACCAGATCGACAAGTTCCGCAAGTACTTCTGGGGCGACGGTGCCAAGAACTTGGCGTAACGCCATCCGTTCAGCAGCCTAGCGGCCCGATCGCTTGAATTCCGAGGATCCATGGCAGACCCGAATACAACGCCGTCAAAGTTGCGGGTAACGCACCCCGGCGTGCATATGCCCGTAGCGCCCTTCTCCGTGAGGGCGGCAAGCGAGCATGTGCGCGAACAGGGCGCCGGGCATGCCCCGAGCCTTGTGGATCAGGTGGCGAAGGGGCCCACCGATCCGGGATGCTATCTGTGGAAGGACGCCGATGGCGCCGTCATATACGTGGGCAAGGCCAAGAACCTGCGCGCGCGTCTCCGCCAGTACGTGACGCTCACGGACGATCGCGCCAAGATTCCCCTCATGATGCAGCTCGTAACGTCGTTCGACTACATCGTGGTCGAAAGCGAGCACGAGGCGCTCGTGTTGGAGCGCGAGCTCATCGCTCAGTATCATCCGTACTTCAACGTTGATTACAAGGACGATAAATCCTATCCGTATATCGCCATCACGCGCGGGGACCTGTTTCCCGCCATCAAGTACACGCGAGAACGACATCGCCCGGATACGCGCTATTACGGTCCCTACACCGATAGCCGCGCCGCGCGAGAAACGATCGATACGCTGCGCAAAGTGTGTCCTGTCTGCTCCGCCTCGTGTGCGGAGTGGAAGCGCGTGCGCCGTCTGCTCGACAAACGCCCCGCAGACGCCGACGTTATCGAGCTCATATGCGCACAAAAGGGGCGCCCGTGCTTTGATTACCATGTGGGAAGGGGCCCGGGCGTATGCGCCGGGATGATCTCATCGGACGAGTACGCCAAGAATGTGCGCCGTGTCGAGCGCTTCCTGTCCGGTCAGCGTCGCGAGCTCACGAATGAGCTTAAGGAAGACATGGCAGAGGCGGCGGCCGCGCTTGACTTTGAGCGCGCGGGGCGCATCAAGCGTCGGCTCGAGGTCATCGATGGCCTGGACGATCGACAGCAGGGGGTCGATCTCGACCTCATAGGCTTTTACCGCGAGGAGACCATCGCGGGCGCCTGCGTCTTCGTGGTGCGAGAGGGACGAGTGCAGCGCACATGCGAGTTTATCTTGGACAAAGGCTTCGATGTGGACGAGGCCGAGCTCGTCGCGGGCTTTGTAAAACGCTATTACGATGAGACCGCTGACATCCCGGGCGAGGTGGACGTGCCGGTCGTACTTGCCGACGCCGAGGTGATGGGGGAGTGGCTCCCCCCCCACCGGGGGCGCGCGGGCCCTCACCTGAGACTTGTGGGGAACAAAGCGCGGTCGCGCGTGCCATCTGCATTACCCGCAACGGGGCGAGAAGCATCGTCTACTTGATATGGCTGCCAAGAACGCCCGGCATGCCCTCATGCGCTACATGATGCGAACGGGCTATTCGGACGACCGCACGAATCAGGCCTTGCTGCAGCTTGAGAGCGCGTTGGCCCTCGACGCGCCTCCCCTGCGCATCGAGTGCTTCGATATCTCGACCCTGCACGGCGCGTTCACCGTCGCCTCGATGGTCGTGTTCACCAATGGAAAACCCGACAAGTCTCAGTATCGCCGGTTCAAGATCCGGGCAGAGCTCGACGAGGCGAACGACTTCGTATCCATGTCCGAGGTCCTGGGACGGCGTTATGCACCCGATCGGATGGCAGATGAGCGCTTTGGCAGCCGACCCGACCTGCTTGTGGTCGACGGTGGGAAGCCGCCAATTACCCGAAGTGGCGCGTCGACCGGGGAAAAGCCGCAACTTCCCGCTGCGATGCGGCAGCTCGCCGAGCTCGGGCTCGACATTCCCGTCTGCGGCCTTGCGAAGGCGGACGAGGAGGTGTTCGTCCCTTGGGATGACACTCCCATTGTGCTGCCGAGCGGCTCGGCGTCGCTGTACCTCATCAAGCAGGTGCGTGACGAGAGCCACCGGTTCGCCATCACGTTCCACCGCGAGCTGCGCGGCAAGGCCATGACGACCTCGATTCTGGATGAGGTCCCCGGCGTGGGTCCTACGCGGAAGAAGGCGATTATGCGCCACTTCGGCTCCATGAAGAAGCTCCGCGCGGCGCGTGTCGAGGAAATCGCGGCGGTGAAGGGCGTTCCCGCGGACGTGGCGCGGGCGATCTATGAGAGCCTGCGCGCACTGGATGCCGATTCGACTTCCTAGCCCGGAGTATCTCCGGGCTCGGGGAGCACGCTGGTCGTCCCGTGTATGAAACTGGTATGAAATGTGGCAGGTTAAAAGATAGGTTTTCGATGAGTCTTAATACCAGTGAAACAAAGCAATAAGCTGCGCACTTTAGATAAATAAAGCGCTAGAATCCAGAACTGGTATTAGCGCTAGTACCAATACTGGGGAATGTCAAGAATCTCGTGAACGGTTCGATTTGCCGCCTGCGCGGAAGTCGAACCGTTCATCGAAGGGATTCTCAAAAAGCAAGGAGGTGCCGTTAGTCTTAACTTGTCTGTAATATGCGCCGCGGATGCGGCATATGAGCGCTTGATTGGAGTACCCATGCGCGATCTTCTGAACAAGGGTCTGTCCCGCCGCTCCTTCATCGGTCTCGCCGGTGGCACCGCTGCCGTTGCGGGCCTCGGCCTTGCCGGATGCGGCGGCGGTGGCAACGATGAGGGTTCCGCTCCTGCCGAGGGCGGCACCAAGGGTGGCGGCGTGATCACCGCCGGCTCCGCTTATACCACCACCAACTTCGACCCCTCCAGCACCTCCTCCGCTCTCGCTTGCGGCACCAACTGGCATGTCGTCGAGGGCCTCTATGGTCTTGACTTCCATGACTACAGCGTGTTCAACGAGCTTGCAGCCGACGATCCCGAGCAGGTCGACGACACCACCTTCGATATCGCCCTGCGCGAGGATGCCAAGTTCTCCGACGGCAATCCCGTCACCGCAGACGACGTCGTCGAGTCCTTCAAGCGCGCCAACGCCGACGGCAACATCTACGTTCCGATGCTCGCTCCTATCGCCGATATCGTGAAGAAGGATGACACCACCGTCACCGTTACCACCACGGTCCCGAACTTCTCGCTGCTCAAAGAGCGCCTCGCTATCGTCCGCGTGGTTCCCGCCTCCTCCACCAAGGAGGACATGACCGCCAAGCCCGTCGGCTCCGGCCCCTGGATGTATGAGACCATCAGTGACTCCGTTGTCGAGATGGTTCCCAACCCCGAGTACAACGGTGATCACCCGGCTCTCGACGAGAAGCTGCACTACGACATCCTCGTCGACCCGACCGCCCGCGTTCAGGCCCAGCAGGAGGGCACCACGCTCGTTATGGAGATGGTCACCGCTGACGCCGTCGATCAGCTCCAGTCCGCTGGTTGCCAGATGGACACCGTCGACGGCTTCGGCACCCGTTTCATGCTCTTCAACACCCAGAAGGCCCCGTGGGACAACGTCAAGGCCCGTCAGGCCATCATGTACGCCCTCGATTACGACAAGATGATCGAGAACGCGTTCGCCGGCCTCGCCACCGCCCCCACCTGCTACCTGCCCAGCAGCTACACCAACTACCATGAGGCCGGCACGGTCTACACTCACGATGTCGACAAGGCTAAGTCGCTTCTGGAGGAGGCCGGCGTGACCGGTGGCTCCATCAAGCTCCTCACCACCGACAACGAGCAGGTCAAGAGCATGTCCGTCCAGGTTCAGCAAGACCTCAAGGAGCTTGGTTTCGAGGCTGAGATCGTGACCCGCACCTCCGCCGACACCTATGCCGACATCGACGGCGGCGGCGATTTCGACCTCCTCCTCGCCCCTGGTGATCCTTCCTGCTTCGGCGCCGACCCCGACCTTCTCATGAACTGGTGGTATGGCGACAACGCTTGGATGAAGGTCCGTGCCCGCTGGAGCGAGTCCGCTGAGTGGAAGGAGCTCACCGAGCTCATGGCTTCCGCTCTCGGCCAGACAGGCGATGAACAGCAGGAGACCTGGAACAAGTGCTTCGACATGATCGCCGAGCAGGCCGTCCTCTACCCGGTGCTCCAGGTCAAGACGGTCACCGCCTCTTGGCGCGACACCCCGAACGGCGAAGGTGTCCGCATCGACGGCTTCAAGGGTATCGGCACCACCGGTATGTCCTTCATCGACTGCGCCACGGTTTCCGAGTAGACCGTATCATCGCAGTTTGCCCATCCTCTGTGGATGAGATGAGTACATGAACGTGGGGGGCTCGGGAGACGTGGTCTGCCCGGGTCCCCCACAAGTCATTTGCAAGTGAAGAGGGGGAAGTAGTGAATAACCTTTTGCGCCTCATCGGTCGACGTCTCGTCGCGCTGCCCATCATGGCGCTCGGCGTCACGCTGCTGGTGTTCGGCCTTATGTCGTTCACCGATCCGAGTATTCCTGCCCGCAATGCGCTTGGAGAGGGCGCATCGCAAGAGGCAATCGAGCAGTATATGGACGAGCAGGGCCTCAACGACCCGCTTCCCGAGCGGTATGTCAACTACATTGGTGGACTGCTGCAGGGTGATTTGGGCACGTACGGTGCCGGCCGCACGCCCGTTATCGACCGCATCTCGACGGCTTTGCCCGTTACGATGCAGCTCACGTTCATCGGCTTGATCATTGGCGCCGTCGTCTCGTTCGTGCTCGGCGTCATCGCCGCCCTGTATCGCGATAAATGGCCCGATCAACTCATCCGCGTGTTCTCGATCGCCGGCATCGCCACGCCGTCGTTCTGGTTCGCCGTTTTGCTGATTCTGCTGTTCTCGTCTTACATGGGTGTTCTTCCGGCGTCCGGCCCGCTGCCGCACTTCACCGCCAATCCCGGTGGGTACCTGGCCCGTATGCTCATGCCCGCCGTCGCCCTCGCGTTCCCGCTCACGGGCCAGATGACCCGTATTGTGCGTACCGCTATGGTCGAGGAGCTCGATAAGGATTACGTGCGCACGGCCCGCGGCGGCGGCCTTCCCGAGTTCGTCGTCATCGCGCGCAACGTGTTGCGTAACGCCCTCATCACGCCGGTCACCACGCTCGGCCTCAAGATCGGATACCTCATGGGCGGTGCCGTCGTCATCGAGGTCATCTTCAACCTGCCCGGCATGGGCACGGCCATCCTCGCTGGCATCACGGGCGGCGAGACCATGCTCGTCCAGGGCGTCGTCATTGTCGTGGCTCTGGCCTTCGTCATCATCAACATCGTGGTTGACATGTTGTACCTGCTCATCAACCCGCGCATTAGGACGGTGTAGGCCATGGTTAAGATTCGTGAAGAGCAGACCTCCAAACTCGAGGAGGCTGCTTCCAAGGGCATGAAGTTCGGCGGCTTCAAGAACATGAAGATGAGTAGCAAGATTTCGCTCATCCTTCTCGTTCTTGTGGCGCTCACCGCCATCTTGGCTCCGATCATCGCTCCGCATGACCCGCTCGAGATCTTTACGGCGCGTCAGGCTCCGGGCAACGGTTTCTTGTTCGGCACCGATGACAAGGGCCGCGACATCTTGTCCCGCATGCTGTACGGCGGGCGCTACTCGCTCGTCATCGGCTTTGGCGCCACCCTGTTCGCGTTGTTCTTCGGCTCGATCATCGGAGCCATCGCCGCGGTTGCCCGCAAGAGCATCTCCGAGGTCATCATGCGCCTGCTGGACATCATCATGTCCGTGCCCGGCATCGCCCTCGCCGCCGTCCTCGTGTTGATCTTGGGCAACTCCGTTCCCGCGATCATCTTCTCCATCGGTTTTATGTACACGCCGCAAATCGCCCGCATCGTGCGTGCGAACATCGTTTCGGAGTACGGTGAGGACTACGTTCGCGCCGTCATTGTCTCCGGTGCCCAGGCTCCGTGGATCCTTATCAAGCACGTCCTGCGCAACTGCATCGCCCCGATTATGGTCTTCACCGTGACCCTCGTGGCAGACGCCATCATCTTCGAGGCCTCCCTGACCTTCATCGGGGCCGGCATCACCGAGCCCACGGCCACGTGGGGCAACATCTTGGCAGATGCTCGCGGCGGCGTTCTCGCCGGTCGTTGGTGGCAGGCACTCTTCCCGGGCATCGCCATCATGGTCACCTGCCTTGCTCTGAACATCCTATCCGAGGGCCTCACCGACGCCATGGCAGCCAAGCCCGGCGCAATGGTCGCCACCGATGACGAGGACGCGGAGTCCCGCCGTGCCGACGATATTCTCGCCTCCGACCCGGTTCGCGCTTACGCCGAGCAGGCCGAGAGCCTCAATCGCCGCCTGGCTGCCCTGCGCGACGTGGAGCTCAAGCGCACGGATCGCCATGTACCCGACTTGAGCGTCCCGCCGCTGCTGCGGGTCAAGAACCTCTCGATCAACTTCGACCACCACGGCGACGTCAATGTCGTCGACAGCGTGTCCTTTGACGTGCGACCGGGTCAGTGCATGGCTTTGGTGGGTGAGTCCGGATGCGGAAAGTCCATCACCACCAAGGTCATCATGAGCCTGACCGATGCCGATGAGCATATGACTGGCGAGGTCCTCTTCGATGGTCGGGATCTTCTCAAACTGACCAAAGAAGAGCACCGTCAACTTCTCGGGCACGAGATCGCCATGGTGTATCAGGACGCCTTGTCCTCGCTCAATCCCTCCATGCTCATCTCGGCTCAGATGAAGCAGCTCACGAGCCGTGGCGGCACCCGTTCCGCCGAAGAGCTCCTCGAGCTCGTCGGCCTCGATCCCAAACGCACGCTCGAGAGCTATCCCCACGAGCTCTCTGGCGGCCAGCGCCAGCGTGTGCTCATCGCCATGGCCCTCACCCGCGATCCCAAGCTCGTCATCTGCGACGAGCCCACGACCGCCTTGGACGTGACCGTCCAAAAGCAGGTCATCAAGCTTTTGAACGACCTGCAGTCCCAGCTCGGCTTCGCCATGATCTTCGTCTCCCATGACCTCGCGCTCGTCGCCGAGGTGGCAAGCGAGATCACGGTCATGTACGCCGGCCAGGTCATCGAGCAGGCGCCTACCAAGGAGCTCCTCACCAACCCGATCCACGAGTATACGCGCGGCCTGCTCGGCTCAGTGCTCTCCATCGAGGAGGGCGCTAAGGACGGCACGCGCCTGCACCAGGTTCCCGGTTCGGTCCCGTCCCCACAGGACTTCCCCAAGGGCGATCGCTTCGCTCCGCGCTCGAGCCATCCGACGCTCGGCCTAGACGTCCATCCCGTCATGAAGCAGCTGCCCGGCAAGAACCACGTGTTCTCCGAGTTGCCTGACGCGTATCTCAAGGAGAACGGCCTCACGCCGTATCTTGAGAAGATTGCCACCACGACCGCACAGGAGGTGATGTAGATGAGCGCCGCCGCTGAGAAGGAGCCGATCATCTTCCTCGACGACATCTCCGTCACGTTCAAGACGCGCACCGGCTCGCTTTTGCATCCCAATCTGGTGCACGCCGTCAATCACGTCACCATCAAGCTCATGCCCGGCGAGACGATCGGCATTGTGGGCGAGTCCGGTTGTGGCAAGTCCACCACCGCGAACGTCATGTGCGGCCTGCAGTCGCCGACGTCCGGCAAGGTCTATTTCAAGGGCGAGGACGTGACCAAGCGCACTGCCGACCTGCGTCGCAAGATGGGTCGCGTGGTCTCCGTCGTCTTCCAGGACCCCGCCACCGCGCTCAACCCGCGCATGATCGTTCACGACCAGCTACTCGACCCGTTGCTCGTCCATAAGGTCGGCAGCACCGCCGAGCAGGAGAAGCGCATCAAGGAGCTCGTCGAGCTCGTCGGCCTGCCCAAGAGCGCGCTTCGTGCCATGCCCGGCCAGCTTTCCGGCGGTCAGCGCCAGCGCGTCGCCATCGCCCGTGCGATGTCGCTCAACCCGTCCGCTATCATCGCAGACGAGCCGACATCCGCCCTCGACGTATCAGTCCGCGCACAGATTCTGAATCTGCTCACCGATCTTAAGAAGGACCTGGGCCTGTCGATGATGTTCATCTCGCATGATATTCAGACGGTTCGCTATATCTCCGATAAGATCGTCGTCATGAATCACGGCCAGATTATGGAGGAGGGGCCGGCAAAGCAGGTCTTTGAGAACCCGCAAGACCCCTACACAAAGATGCTGCTCGGTGCAGCGCCCTCGCTGCTTCACCCGAACCTCGGGAAATAAGCGGCTGTCAGTCGCGGCGCGTACGGGCCTCGTGCGCGCCGCCTTTCTTCGCGGGCATGCGCGAAGTATGCCTTTTGCGAGCCAGGTATGATAGATGCCCGGCGTGTGCCGGGAATACGGATAAGGAGTACACAACAATGGCTAACAAACTTTATCGTGGCGTCATCCCGCCGGTTGTCGTCCCTGACACCGAGGACCGTCAGCTCGACGTCGCCTCGTTCGAGCGCAATATCAACCGCATGATCGAAGCGGGTGTCGACGGCCTGTTCTTCCTCGGCTCCTCGGGCGAGGTCGTATTTTCGACCGACGAGCGTCGCGACGAGATCATCCGTGAGGCCGTTCGCATCGTCGACCATCGTGTTCCCGTGTTCGTGGGCATTATCGATACCGAGACCGAGCGCGTGCTCGAGCACGGCCGTCGCGCACAGGAGCTTGGTGCCGATGTCCTCGTCGCAACCTGCCCGTTCTATGCCCTTGGTGGCCTTGCCGAGGTGGAGGAGCACTTCCGCATCCTGCATGAGGAGCTCGATCTTCCCATCTTTGCCTACGACATCCCCGTGTGCGTCCACACCAAGCTTCCTTGGAGGCTCCTTGCCAAGCTTGGTGCCGAGGGCGTTCTCGCCGGCGACAAAGACTCCTCCGGCGACGACATTTCCTTCCGCTATCTCTGCCAGGAGAACGAGAAGCTCGGCCACCCG
>OCAH01000648.1_pt1 | contig 9411 bp, 8 predicted proteins | sample 1477131 | NCBI WGS metagenome assembly OCAH01 (sample SAMEA2580291, study PRJEB22360) | human gut metagenome | biome: human gut; feature: human-associated habitat; material: faeces | place: Denmark | collected 2008/2010
ACGCACTCGGGGTGTTCCCTGTTTCGACCATCAATTTCCTCTCGGGATGCACGGTCCTGTCCATGACCGCCTACTCGGTCCTGCGCTCCCGCGTCTCCGGTGCCTCGCAGATCGACTTCAAGACCGCCACGCCGCTTGCCATCGGCGCGGCAGTGGGCGGCCTGGTGGGCAAGGATCTCTTCAGCATGGTCGAGGGCCTGTTCGACACGCCCAACACCGCCGGCGCGGTGCAGGCCGCGGTGCTCATGGTCATCACCATCGGAACCCTCGTCTACACCGTCAATAAGGAGAAGATCGCCACCAAGCGGGTCAGCGGGGCCCTTGCGTGCGCGGTCATCGGCCTGTTCCTCGGCATCATGTCGAGCTTCCTCGGTATCGGCGGCGGTCCCATCAACCTCGTCGTCCTTTATTATTTCTTCAGCATGGAAACCAAGGAGGCCGCGCAGAACTCCCTGTATATCATCCTGTTCTCACAGGCTGCGAGCACTGTTCGCAGCATCCTCACGATGGATCTTGCGAGCATTAGCATTGCGTTGATTGCGGGCATGGTTGCCTGTGGCATTTTGGGCGGCGTCGCCGGTCGTGCTATGAACAAGCGCATCGATTCCGAGCGAGTTGACAAACTGTTCATCGGCCTCATGGTCGTTATCATCCTTATCAATGTCTACAACATCGCGAAGTACACCGTGCTGGCATAAATCGCTCGGCACCATCGCCTCGCACTGAAGAGACGGGCTCCTCTCCACACGGGGAAGGGCCCGCTTTGGGGTTCGGGCGACAGGTGGGGTGCTCGAACCCTTGGAAGCGTTTTAGCGCAACGTGCGCGCAATCGCGATCATGTCGGGGGCGGCGTATTCGAGGAAGTCGCGGTATCCGCAATAGTCCTCGCGATAGTAGCAGGTATTGAGGCGCTTGCAGTTCTTGTGGCAGATGCGCTCGAAGGGGCAGTCCGCGCACAGGGTGCAATCGCGCCTGGGTTCGGCGATGAACGTGCGGAGCGCGTCGCAGGTGGCCATGTCCTCCAGTGAGTTTTCGCGGATGTTGCCCAGGCAATATCGGTCGAGCACGTAGAAGTCGCAGGGGTACACATCTCCGTTGCCCTCGACCACGAACTGCGGTGCGCATGCCCCGAGCATGCCGCACTGCTGGGGCCAAACGCCTGCGAACAGGGGTATCACGTTGTCGAAGAGCGTCACGCTCATGCGGTCGCCGCGCTTGAAGTCCTCGAGCCACATGCGGAAGAACGTTTTGTAGAAGCTCGCGAAGCTCTCGGGCTCCAGCGAGTACTCGTCGTTCGTCTCATCGAGTCCCGGCAGGCAGGGGATGAGTTGGACGAAGCCGAACTTGTGCTGTTTGTAGAAGCGGTAGAGCTTTTGGGGGTGATGGGCGAGCTGGTCGGTGAGGACGGTGAGGATGTTGAATTCCGCGCCTGCCCGCCTCAGCGCCGATATAGCATCCAGCACGCGGCCCATGGTGCCCACGCCGCGCGCATCGGGTCGCAGCCAGTCGTGCATCTCGGGATAGCCGTCGATGGAGACGCCCACGAGGAAGTCGTGCTCGGCGAGGAACTCGGCCCAGGTGTCGTCGATGACGTAACCGTTGGTCTGGATGGCGTAGTGGACCGTCTGGCGCTCGCGAGCCCCCTCGACGTGCGCGCAGAACGAGCGGAAGAACTCGAGCCCCGCGCAGGTGGGTTCGCCACCCTGGAAGGCAAAGGTCACCTCGGTGTCGGGGCCGAGCGCGAATGCAGCATCGATGATGGCCTCGGCGCATGGGGCCTCCATGACGCCGTGGTTCGCCGTCTCGCGGTGCTCTGCGACATCCGCGTAGAAGCAATAGCGGCAGCGCATGTTGCACGTCGAGCTGGCGGGTTTGATGAGAAACGAGATGTGCTTCATGGGTCCTCGCAGCGGGTCGTTGTGGTCTGATGAGGAGTCTACCATGTTGATTTGAGCTTCGAGGGCTTCGGGCGCGGTACACTATTTGGAGAGATATCCAATTTGAGGAGTGGCCATGAATCCCATTGATGAACTGCGTCGAGCTCTGCCTACACTCACCAAATCAGAATTGAAGGTCGCCGAGCGGATCCTGAACGACCCGAATATCATGTTGGGCAGCAGCATCACCAACCTGGCAAAGCTCACCGGTTCATCCAACTCCGCGATTATCCGCATGTGCCAAAAGCTCGGATATGATGGGTTCGCCGAATTCCGCTTCTCCTTCAACCGGGCCATGATGGCAGCTGAGAGCCCCTCTGTGGAAGCGGATCACGACGATTCGAATAGGCTCGTCGACACGTATGCTCGATATATGCATCTGATTCCCCAGTGTGTCTCCAAGGAGCAATTCGACGCCCTCGCCGAGGCGATCGTTCAGGCCAGGCGGCTTGTAATTTGGGGGTCGAACAGGACGTTTCAGAGCGCGATGCAGCTTTCTCATCGTCTGACGAGACTCGGTATTTTCAATAAACCGACTGATGACGCCATCGTCATGTCCGATGATGCAGCGATATTAGAGAGCGGAGACGTTTGCATCGTCTTGAGCATGCAGGGTCGAGGTAATTGCATGTATGGCGAGGATATGGATGTGATGCGCGAGCGCGGGGTCGATGTGCATCTGGTGACCATGGACGGCAGGTCGAGCCTCGTTCCGCACGCTTCCGAGGTATATGTGCTTCCCTGGATCAGCCATGATGACTCGATAAACTTCTACGAAGACCAGGTAATCGTTTACATGTTCATAGAGATGCTCCTGTTGAACATCTCTCGAAATTTCTCCTAGTGTGAACGGCATGAAATGGATAACTATCCATAGCATGCCGTTCATCGTGGAAAACTATCCACTCACGGACAAATATCCAATAGAGAACGGACATATATCCAAATCGACTACTCTATAAGATGAAGAGCGGTTCCGGGCCCGAATCGCTCCCGTGTTTCTGCACCGAGAGAAGAGGGAAGAGATGGAGAAGTTCCAAGCTCTGATGGAGAAGACGCTCGTCCCGTTTGCGACTAAGCTCTCCAACAACAAGGTCTTGAAGGCCATTTCGGGCGGTTTCGGCATGCTGCTGCCCATCATCATGGTCGGCGCCATCGCGTCGCTGCTCGCCGGCTTGAGCATTACGCCCTATCAGGAGTTCATCACCGCGAATGGCCTCAAGACGGTGTTCTCGTATGTGACCACGTATACGACGAACATGCTGTCCCTGTATGCCGCATTCGCCATAGGCAAATGCATGGCCGAGCAGCTTGACTGCGAGGGTCAGTCTTCCATTATCGGAATAGCCTCGCTGTTCGTGTTCCTGCTGCTCATTCCTTCCGGCATTGCTGCCGACGGCACCGCGGTCGCCAACATGATCGACATGACTTACTTTGGGTCTGCCGGCTTGTTCTCCGCGATGATCCTCGGTATCGTCGTTCCCGCCATCTACGCGGTCTTCATTAAGAGGAACATCACCATCAAGATGCCCGATGGCGTCCCTCCGTTCGTTTCCAAGGGTTTCGCCGGCATCATCCCCGTGCTGTGCATCACCATCCTGTTTGTCATCGTCCGCCAGCTCTGCGCCCTGACCCCCTTTGGTTCCTTTGACGGAATGATCTATGGCTTGCTCAAGGCCCCGCTCGCCTCGTTGAGCGAGAGCCCGCTCACCTTCGGCCTCCTGGTCCTTCTGTGCAATCTGCTGTGGTTCTTCGGCATCCATGGCGGTATGGTCACGATGCCTTTCATCACCATGCTGTACATGCCCGCCGCCCTCGAGAACCTCGATGCGTTTGCAGCGGGCGCCGCGGCCCTGCCCAACATCCTCACCAACACGTGGTGGTTCACCTTCGTCCAGCTCGGCGGGTCCGGCGGCATCATCGGCCTTGTTCTGTGCATGCTCTTCGTGGCCAAGAGCGAGCGCTACAAGTCCCTCGGTAAGATGGCAATCGCCCCGGCGCTCTGCGGAGTTTCCGAGCCCGTCGTCTTCGGTATGCCCCTCATGCTCAACGTCATGATGTTCATTCCCATGATCCTGACGCCTCTCCTGAGCTTCGTTCTTTCCTACGCGGTGACTTCCATCGGGCTCGTTCCCGTTCTGAATGGAATGCAGCTGCAGACCGGTACCCCTGTGCTCCTGTCCGGATTCCTTACGGGCGGTTGGCGGGCAATGATCTGGCAGGCGGTTCTCGTCGCCCTCCAGTTCGCCATCTATTTCCCGTTCTTCAAGATGCTCGACAAGCAGGCATATGCCGACGAGCAGGCAGCCGCCAAGGAGGCGTAAGCGCTGATGGACAATCGCTCCAACATCGTGTGGTTCGTCGCGGACCAGATGCGCGCGGACTCAATGGCCCATCTGGGCAATCCGGCGGCGAGCACCCCCAACCTCGACGCCATGGCGGAGGAGGGCGTGTCCTTCGCGGACGCGTACTGCCAGAATCCCGTTTGCGTTCCGAGCCGCTGCAGCTTCTTGACCGGCCTGTACCCCCACACGCTTGGTCACCGCACGATGCACTTCATGATGCATCGCGAGGATCCCAATATCCTCAAGACCATGAAGGAGGCCGGGTATGAGGTCGTGTGGATCGGTCGCAACGACTTCATCCCGGGCTCATGGAGCAAGGAGGCGTATTGCGACCATTTCTTCGATGGAACCGACCTAGTCGACAAGGTGGGCGTCGAGGGTCTCAAGATGAACTTCGGCGGGAAGAACTTCCCCACGCCCGAGGTGCCCGAGGTCTTCGAGGGGCACGATCTCAAGTACTCCTTCTTCCAGGGGAAGTACCCCGAGGGTTCGCTCAATAGCGACTTCGACTGGAACTGCGTGAATGCCGCCCTGGCGTTCTTGGACTCCATCGACCCCGAGAAGCAGGAAAAGCCCTTCTTCATCTACTGCACGCTGTCGTTCCCGCATCCCCCGTACGGTTGTGAGGAGCCATGGTATTCGCTTGTCGATCGTACGGCCCTTCCGCCGCGTCGCCCCAATGTGGAGACGCTGGAGGGCAAGGCGAGTATCTTGAGTGCCATTCGTGACCGCCAAGATATGAAGAGATGGGGCGAGCCCCAGTATGACGAGATGCGCGCGGTGTATCTCGGCATGGTGGCGCGCTGGGACCACATGCTCGGCCTCGTGCTCGACAAGCTGCGCGAGCGCGGGTTGTACGACGACACGAACGTCTTCGCGTTCAGCGACCATGGCGACCTGACGGGAGACTACGGCATCGCAGAGAAGTGCCAGAACTCCTTCGAGGACCCCTTGACGAACGTGCCCCTTGTGGTCAAGCCTGCGGCGTCGGTGCCGGTGGAGCCGGGCGTGCGCCACGGCCTTGTCGGTCTGATCGACCTTCCCGCGACGGTTGCGGAGATTGTCGGCGTGGACCTGGGATACGTGCAGTTCGGCAGCTCCCTGATGGGGGCGATCTCCGGTGAGGACACGCCGCATGATGCGATGTTCTGCGAGGGCGGGCGTATCCACGGTGAGTGGCAAGCAATGGAGCCCGAACATGGACCCGAGTCACCATACTGGCCGCGTATATCCGCACAACACGAGGAGGGACCTGCACACACCAAGGGCGCGATGGTGCGCATGGGAAACCTCAAGTACGTCATGCGCCTGTACGAGGGTGACCAGCTCTACGACCTTGAGGTGGACCCCATGGAGCTCGTCAACCTTGTTGATGATCCGGCATACGCCCAATCCGCCGCGCAGCTTCGAGACAGGCTGCTCAGGTTCTACATGGAGACGGCCGATTACGTGCCGCCCAAGTTCGACAAGCGTTAGGAGGACCAATGGCCGTATCCGAAGAGGTGCAGCTGGTCAGCTTCCAGATCATCGCGAGCGTCGGCACCGCGCGCTCTTGCTACATCCAGGCGATTGATTGCGCCGAGCGGGGTGATTTCGAGGGTGCCGAGAAGCTTATAGAGGAGGGCGAGGAACAGTTCCGCGCCGGTCATGACGCACATTTTGGGTTGATTCAGAAAGAGGCGGCGGGGGAGTCGAGTGAGTTCGCGCTCATCCTCATGCACGCCGAGGACCAGCTCATGAGCGCTGAGGCTTTTGGGATCCTTGCCCGTAAGATTGTGAACGTTTACAAGAAGATGGAGGATTGTATCCATGCGTAACATCAAGTTGTTCTGTGCCGCGGGCATGTCCACAAGCATGCTGGTAGAGCGTATGAAAGCGGCCGCCGCTGACCAGGGTTATGAGGTCGAGATTGCGGCCCATGCCGTCGCCGAGGCGTCCAAGCTCGGCGGGGATGCGGATTTCATCTTGCTTGGCCCGCCGGTTCGCTTTGAGGTCGACCGTGTCAAGGCCTTGTTCCCGGATAAGCCGGTTGAGGCGATTGATACGGTCATGTACGGCACCATGAACGGCGTCGGCGTGATCAATCATGTCCGCGAGGTCCTTGGAGACTAGCGACGAGGGCGGCCTGCGTTTACCCGGGTCAATTGCTTTCCAAGGTCATTGGTCCGGTTTCGCGTTCCAGATTTCTTCGCCTTTCCAGCTCACCGCTCGTCGGGGCGATTTGACCGTTGGCCGCAATGCCGCCGCCCATTCTTGCGAATCATAGAGTCAAAGGTGTAAAAAAGAAACGTTCAATCGCATATCACGCGTCAACAGGGCGTGTAACTGTTTCGAGCAGGCAGGACCCGGGTTGATAGAATCATTCCTCACAGGGATTGTTCTATCAACTCGGGTTTTTCGTTTTGAAGACCGTGATATCGAGCTGGGGAGGAGTTTGGTCGTGAGGCTCGCCAAGACGCTCAACAACAACGTCGCCGTTGCGCGGGATGAAAAGGGCCGCGAGTTCGTGGTCATCGGCCTGGGCATCGGTTACGTTGAGCTTGGCGGCGAGATTCCCGAGGACAAGATCGAGCGCGTGTTCACGTCCGTCGAGCAGCAAAGTCAGCTGTATCAGCTTGTTAACGCGATTCCGCAGCGGTATTTCGATCTTGCCCGGGAGATTGTCGATTATGCTCAGAGCACACTTGGGGTTCGCCTTGCTGATTCCATCTACATCGCGCTTACCGACCACGTCGCATATGTTCACGAGCGCGCACAGAAGGGGCTTCTTCCCAAAAACTCGCTGACCTGGGAGATCAGCCAGTACTATCGCCGCGAGTTCGAGGTGGGCAAAAAGGCGATCGAGCTGTTGGATGACGAGCTCGAGGGCATCGAGGGGACGCTCGGCGACGCCGAGGCCGCTTCGATCGCCTTGCATCTCATCAACGCGGAGCAGGAGGGTGCTGGGTCCCGTCAAGGAATCGATGGGCTCAGGCTCATGGACCAGGTCATGCAGATCATTCGGTATCACGCGCATCTCGCATATAGCGAGGGCGATCTTGACTATCAGCGTTTGGCCGTGCATGTGCGCTTCTTCGTGCAGCGCGTGCTGGGTGGCGAGCAGACGCAAGTCCCCAGCGCCCTGTCGAAGATGGTGAGGGAGAGCTATCCGGAGGCGTATTCCGTCGCCGAGTATGTGCGCGCGTTCGTTGAGGGCAAGCTCGAGCGCTCGATCGGGGATGAGGAGATCACCTACCTCATCATCCATATCGCACGTTTGCTCAATCGAGCATAAGGCTGGGAGGAACCCGTGGCTAAAAAAGACTACGACGCCCTTGCCAAGTTCGTCTTGGACCATGTGGGCGGAACCGAGAACGTCGTCTCACTGCGTCATTGCGTGACCCGTCTTCGCTTCAAGCTGAAAGACGAGAGCCGCGCCGACACCGAGGCCCTCGAGAATCACGAGTGGATCATCGATGTCATTCAGAAGGGCGGCCAGTACCAGGTCGTCATCGGCAATGACGTCGAGGATGCATTCGACGCCGTCATGAAGCTCGGCAAATTCGCCAGTTCCGCGAGTGACGTTTCCGACGTCAGCGACAACGAGGGAAAGAGCGCGTTCGACCGCATCGTCGATATGATCTCGGCTATCCTGACGCCCACGATTCCGTTGCTTGCGGGCTGCGGCATCATAAAGGGTTTGCTGGCTTTCTGCACGGCCATGAAGTTGCTCGACCCCACCTCGGGTTTTGCCCAGATTCTCTCCGCCGCCGGCGACTCGCTGTTCTACTTCTTCCCGATCTTCCTCGGCTACACTTCCGCAGAGAAGTTCGGCATGAACAAGCTTCTCGGCATGGCAATTGGCGCCACGCTCGTGCATCCCACCATCGTGGGCCTCAAGGCTGCCGAGCCTCTATTCACCTTGTTCGAGGGTACGCCCATCGCTACGAACGTCACCACGACCTTCCTGGGCATCCCTGTCCTTATGGTGAGCTATACCTCGAGCGTCATGCCCATCATTGCCGCCACGTTCTTCGGTGCCCGCGTTGAGAAGTTCTTCAAGAAGATCGTTCCCGATGTCGTGAAGATGTTTGTCGTTCCCGCTGCGACCCTGTCCATCACCGTCGTGCTCACGCTTCTGCTCGTGGGTCCCGTCGTGACCTGGATCAGTCAGCTCATCGCCGCAGGCATCACCGCTGTCCAGCAGTTCAGCCCTGTTCTTACCGGTGTTCTTGTTGGTGGTCTGTGGCAGGTGCTCGTGGTCTTTGGCCTGCACCACGCCTTTGCGCCCATTGCCCTTAACAGCCTTATGGTTCAGGGTTACGAGAACCTGACATGCTATATGGCCGCTGTCCCGTTCACTACGATGGCAGTTGTGCTTGCCGTGTACCTGCGTACTAAGGACAAGAAGCTCAAGTCCGTCGCGCTTCCTGCCGCCATTTCCAGCTTCTTTGGTGTGTCTGAGCCTTCGATTTACGGCGTGACGCTGCCCCTCAAGCGCCCCTTCGCCTTTACGCTGGTTTCCTCTGCTGTTGGCGGCGCCATCCTTGGTTTCTTTGGTTGCATGCGCTATACCCAGGGCGGGCTTGGCTTCTTCAACATTCCCGCTTTCATCAACCCCGCTTCACCTGAGCTCGATATGACCTTCTACGGCGTGTTCGTTGCTCTCGGGGTTGCCATGGCAATGGGCTTTTTGCTCACGTTCTTCTTCGGAGTGCCCTCTTCTGCCACTGCTCAGAACATCGCTGATGCCACATCCGATGTGGATGCCGTTGATACCGTGAAACAGGAGATTTTCGTCGCTCCCGTCGCAGGTAGTGTTGTTGCGCTCGAGAACGTTGACGATGAGGTGTTTGCTTCCGGTTCTGTGGGTAAAGGCGTTGCGGTCAAGCCGAGCGAAGGGACCATCGTTGAAGCGGGGGGCAAGGCCGGGGGAAGGCCCCCTCGTTCCCCCTGCCGATGGCGAGGTGAGCATGCTCTTCAAGACGGGACATGCCGTGGGCATCACCACCGCCTCCGGTGCGGAGCTTCTTATCCATGTTGGTATCGATACCGTTCAGCTAAACGGCCGCGGATTCAGGAAGCTTGTAAATGCTGGCGATAAGGTTACGCAAGGCCAGCCACTGATCGAATTCGACCGCAGTCTTCTC
>OCAH01000650.1_pt1 | contig 9400 bp, 6 predicted proteins | sample 1477131 | NCBI WGS metagenome assembly OCAH01 (sample SAMEA2580291, study PRJEB22360) | human gut metagenome | biome: human gut; feature: human-associated habitat; material: faeces | place: Denmark | collected 2008/2010
AAGCGATAGTACTTGCCGATCATCTCGTCCGGAATCGACATGGTCTTGCCGAACATATCGGCCGGCGCATCGGTGAGGCCGATGTAGTTGCCGTAGGACTTGGACATCTTGCGGGTGCCATCGGTGCCCTCGAGCAGCGGCATGGTGAGCGCGATCTGCGGCTCCATACCCATCTTCTCCATGAGCTCGCGGCCGGCGAGGAGGTTGAAGAGCTGGTCGCTGCCGCCCATCTCGACGTCGGCCTCGATCTTGACCGAGTCGTACGCCTGCATGATGGGGTACAGGAACTCGTGCAGCGCGATGGGCGTCTGGGACTGATAGCGCTTGGTAAAGTCATCGCGCTCGAGAATGCGGGCGACGGTAAACTTGGAGGCGATGGAGAGGAGCTCCTTGAGGTCCATGGGGAACATCCAGTCGCCGTTGTGGACGATGGTCGTCTTCCCGGGGTCGAGGATCTTCATGGCCTGGGAGACGTAAGTCGCGGCGTTGGCCTCGACCTCCTCCTGGGTGAGCTGAGGGCGCGTGGAATTCTTACCGGACGGGTCGCCAATGGTGGCGGTGCCGTTGCCGATGATGAGGGTCACGCGGTGGCCGAGGTCCTGGAACTGGCGCATCTTGCGCAGCGGGACGGCGTGGCCGAGATGCAGGTCGGGGCTGGTGGGGTCGACGCCGAGCTTGATGTTGAGCGGGACGCCGCGCTCGAGCTTCTTCTTGAGGTCCGCCTCGGGCACGATCTTGGCGGCGCCGGAGGTGATGATGCGCATCTGCTCGTCTACGGGCAACATAGGTGCACCTTTCTGCAAGGTCATAGCACCCTCGCCACGTGCCGACGGGAACTCGCGCGGACGGGCGGTGCTGGGGAACGACATATGGGCATTAGTGTAACGCAGAACCGCCCTCAGCGGTACAGCCGCGTCCTCCCCCGCTCGTCCACGCGCACCGCAAGACGGGCATCGGAGGCATTTCGGTCGAGCTCCACCAAAAAGCGATCGCCGCGCTCGCTCGCCAGGCGCCGGGAACACGTCGCGCATGCACCATCGCAGGGTCCCTCGGCAGTAAGTACGCAATGCTCCATGACCATCAGCGGAGTCGATCCGCTTGCGACCCGCGCAACGGGAACAGACACACCTGCAAGGCGGGCGGCATTCTGCACGCCGACAACATTTTCATCGGAAAGCTCCTCGGGCAACCAGATACGACGAGCGCCCAAACCCTGTAGGACGCGCGCCGTTTGTGCGTTCCACACATTGAGCGGCGGTGCGACCTCCCACGCAACTGCCGCCTCGCACGCAGCGTCGACTTGCCCGATGTTGCGACAGAGTAAGGTGTCGGCCTCGCCACGCGCAACCGCCGCGCATGCCTCGACCACGAACGGTATGTCCCCCGCTCGGCAGACCTCACCCAAATCGATGACGCCATCGAGCTCGCCTGCTTCGCGCACGGCATCCCCAGTTCCTTCCGCGGCTCCTCCCGCGGCTCTCGCCCCCTCGGCTCCTCCCGCAGCCCCGAGAGTTAACTCTCGATGAGCAAAATCGTTCATTTGCGCGCAATCGTGCCGCGAGAGTTCACTCTCGCGGACAGGTCGCCGCTCCGCCGGGGACAGATGCGGCGACTTACGGCGCGCGTGGGCGAATCGGCCTCCGTCGTCCAGACGCCCATCCCCCTCACACGGCTCCGTAAGGGCCGAGCCCAACGAGAGTTCCTCGTCTCGCACGATATCGACGGCGGCACGCGAGGCAGCAACCAGCGCAGCAGACCTAACCAGGTGAACCGCGCTGCCCACCTCGACTTTGCGCTTGCATCGCACGAACGCGCGGTCTTGGGCGCCCACGTTGGCCGGGCACGGGACGATCGGCCAGCGCTTGGGCACGTCGGCAGGGGCATTGGCACCTGGGGTCGAGCAAATCTCCAACATATCCCCGGCTGCGACCTCGCGGGTAAATCTCACCCATGCGCCCTCGTATCCGGGTTCATCTACGATGCCCACCTCAAGACCCTGGTTGATGGCGCGCTCTACGCTCACAAGCCCAGCCCCCGTCGCGGTGTGACCTCCACGCAGGTAGCCATCGGTGAATCCGCGATTGAACGACCGTGCGAGCCGTGCCTCCAACTCGTCCAGCTCGCACTCATCGAGCTCGACCCCGGCGAGCGCGGCATCGAGCGCCTCACGATAACAGCCCACGACGTTGTACACGTAATCGGGCCCCTTCATGCGACCCTCGATCTTAAGGGACGCGACTCCGGCGCCAACCAGCGCGGAAACATGACGGATCCCCAGGTAATCACGCGGGCACAGCAGGCGGTCGCCCTGTGCGGCGGAGCGTCCGGCGCCCCTCGCCTCGGAAACGTCCCGCTCCCACGCCCCGCCCGCGAGCAGACGGCCCCCATCATCCTCAAGCGCATAGGCCAGACGACAGGGCTGGGTGCAGTCCCCGCGGTTGGCCGAACGCCCGCGCATGAGAGCCGAATAGGAGCACGCGCCCGAATAACAGATGCAGATGGCGCCATGACAGAACGCCTCGATGGGCGTTCCCCCAGCGCAAAGACCCGCGAGCTCCGCCAAGGACAATTCGCGCGCGCACGTCACGCGTGACACTCCCAGCTCGCGCACGGCAAGGCGGACGGCACCAACGGAGCTCCACGCCGGGCAGCTCGCGATTAATGAGGTCGCACAGACCCACATCGGCGACGATCAGCGCATCGGCGCCCGCGTCAAGCGCGGCCGACGCAAGCTCCAGCGCAGAAGCGAGTTCGTCATCGTGCATGCAGACGTTCAGGGTCACATAAACACGTGAGCCATGTGCGTGGGCGAGGGCGCAGCCGCGCGAAAGCTCGGAGAGCGAGAACCCGCCGTTCGCCGCTCGCGCATTAAAGGAGCCGAGCCCCACGTACACGGCATCCGCCCCCGCCGCAATCGCCGCTCGAAACGCATCCGGCGTGCCCGCCGGAGCCAGCAACTCGACCATACTCGATGCCTCCCCCCTCACGCGCCCCATCAACCTGTACGGCGCAATCTGAACGCTCCAACGTGTTTTTCGCATTGAGTAAGGATACCCGAGCGGACGTCTGCGCTGCTTGCGCTATCGTATGAACATCTATGTGTTACGGCTTTTGGGCACGCGCCCACCTGTATATGGGAGGTCGTTTATGGGTCATCGACAGCGCTACGCGCGCAGCCGCGCAAAAACGCACGCCGTCCCCGTCATCCTCGTCTCCGCTCTCGGCTTTTTGCTCGTGGCGGGCATCGCGTTCGGCATTGGCATGATCGGTAACGTGAACCGCTGGCTCTCCGATCTTCCCGACTACACGAATGCCGACGAGTACCTCGTGAGCGAGCCCACGCACATCCTTGACGCCGCGGGCAACGAGATCGCCGAGTTCTTTGTCCAGAACCGCGAGAGCGTCACCGCCGACCAGGTATCGCCGTGGGTTCTCCAGGGCACCGTCGACGTTGAGGACGAGCGCTTTTACGAGCATCCGGGCGTCGATATCATCGGCATCGGCCGCGCAGCTCCCCGGTCGCTCCGAGGGCGCCTCGACCATCACCCAGCAGCTCGTGCGTAATACCATCCTCTCGGAGGAGCAATTCGACCAGACCATCGAGCGTAAGGTGCGCGAGGCCTACATCGCCCTCGAAATGGAAAAGATCTATTCCAAAGACGAGATCTTGATGATGTACCTCAACTGCATCTACTACGGCCACGGAGCCTACGGCATCCAAGCCGCCTCACAAACGTACCTCTCCAAAAACGCGAGCGACCTCACGCTCGCCGAAGCAGCCCTACTCATCGGCCTACCCAACTCGCCCTCATACTACGACCCCACCGTTAATCCAGACGTCGCCGTCGAGCGACGCAACAAGGTGTTGGGCAACATGCTCCGCCTGGGCACCATCACCCAAGAAGAATACGACGCCGCCGTGGCCGAGCCGCTCGCGCTCAACGTGACCGAGGTCTCCGAGTCCGGCATCAACGTCTTCTCACAGCCGTACTTTGTCGACTACGTCAAAACCCTCCTTCAAGAGGAGTTCTCGACCGACGTCCTGTTCAAGGGCGGTTTGACGGTTAAGACGACGCTCGACCCCGCGGTGCAGCAAGCCGCTGAGACCGCCGCGGTGGAGAATATCAACAAGTACCCCGCCGCCGCACGCGACGCCAAGGACCTCGACATCGGCATGACGGTCATCGACCCTAAGACCGGGTACATCAAGGCGATGGTTGGCGGGCGCGATTACAACCGCGTCGAGGACGACGGCAGCGTCCTCCACATCAACCACGCCACCTCGCGCAACCAACCCGGCTCATCGTTCAAGACGTTCACACTCGCCACCGCCATCGAGATGGGCATGAACCCCAACATCACGATCAACTGCAACTCGCCGCTCACCTGGAAGATCGCCGGGCAGGCAGATTACGTGGCGCAAAACTACGGCAACCAGAGCATGGGCTACATCTCGCTCGCCCGTGCGACCGAGCTCTCGTCCAACACCGGCTACCTGCAGGTAGCAGAGACCATCGGTAACCAGAACATCATCGCCATGTGCAAGAAGCTTGGGCTCGACACCTCCGAGATGAACGATGTCCTGTCCATGACCCTTGGTACGGGCAGTTTCTCCACCGTTGAGATGGCATCCGCCTACGCCGTCTTCGCGAACGGTGGCTACTATCGTGAGCCCGTCGCGATCTCCGAGATCGTGGGGCGCGGCGGCGAAACCGGGGACAAGCACGAAGACGCTGGCAAGCAGGTCATTTCCGCTGGAGTGGCCGCAGCCGTGACCGATGTCCTCGAGGGCGTCATGACCAACGGCCTAGGCGCTCCTGGCAACCCGTACATGAACCAGCCCGTCGCCGGTAAGACTGGTACGGCCGGTACCGCGGACACCGCAACCAACCTGTGGTTTGTGGGCTACACCCCGCAGTATGCCACCGCAATCTGGGTGGGCGGCTACAACGGCACCGTCGACCTCGGTTCCCTTATGGGCAACCAGATGACGCTCCCGGTGTTCAAGAGCCTGATGCAACAGATTCTGAACGGGCTTGCTCGCGAGGAGTTCCCCACCGGAGAAACACCCACCTACAAGAAGGACTCCGAGTGGAAGTTCTCCAAGACCAACCCCAAGGGCGGAGACGAGAATGAGGAGACAGAGGAGAAGGAAGAGGAGACGACGGAGGAAACCGAACAGCAGCAGACCACGACGCCCACGCCGGAGCGGCCGACCACGCCTCAGGAGCCCACGACGCCTACTCCGGAACCCGAGCCTGAGCCCACGCCCGAACCCGAGCCTGAGGTGCCCGACGGCGGCACCACCGGTGGCGGTACAACGGGCGGCGGACAAACCACGACGCCAACCGCATAAGAGACAGCCATACAAAACCCTCGTCCACAGGGACGAGGGTTTTTCTTTTTGGAGTCTCATGCTCCCCTATCGATGCAAGCGACGCCAGTACGCCACCAGCAACAAAACAAGCACAATGGGCAACGTGATGAGTAAGGCGAACAGGAGCATATGGATTACCATCGGGCTCACTTGCGCACGCTCCTCAGCTTGGAGATCATCGCCTCAAACGTCTCTCCGTCCAACGGCGTCTGCGTGATGACGAGAATCGTGTCGTTTCCAGCCAGCGAGCCGAGAACATCGGGCAGCTCGGCGGCATCGATTGCCGCGGCGATGCCCAGGGCGGTACCGGGCTGCGCCTTGATGATGACGAGGTTCTCCGTGCGCTGAACGCCAACCACGAGCTCAGAGACCATGCGTTGCAGATGTAGATCCTCTGCAAGGACGTACATGCCCTCGGGCAGCTTACGAAGCCCCATGTCGGCGATATCGCGCGAAACGGTCGCCTGCGTGCAATCGAACCCACGCGCTTTAAGCTCGTCCACGAGCACGCGCTGAGTGCGCACGTCCTCAGTTCGGACGATCTCTCGAATAGCATCTTGGCGGCCATTGCGTTTTTTGGCCATGTTCTCCACCATTCCCTAGCGGTTCCCCACATTTCGAGTACAGCATACCGCCGAATCTCTTTAAAACGGATTAGCAGGCATCACGCTATCTAATTGAAACATTTTTGCATAGAACAGGCAAATGCAATCATATATGTGCATATTGAAGCATTTTTACGGGCAGGCCGTCAAAGCTCCATCGTCATATGCCACGTCCATAAAGCACAAACCACGCGCAGGAGCAGTAGGGCCCGCCGCCCGACGATCGCACGCTGTAATCACCTCTAAAACCCACTCCGGATCTCGACGACCCGCGCCAACTTCAACGAGGGTCCCAACGATCGTCCTGACCATGGAATGCAGGAACGCATTACCCGTGATGGTAAAGGCTATGTGCTCCTCACCCAGCGCGCCCTCCCTTTCGAAGGAGACCTCAATCACGTTGCGACACGTGGGCTTGCCGATGGCGGAAGACATCTTGCAGAAGCTCTTGAAGTCATGCTCCCCCACCAAATACGAAGCGCCGCACTCCATCGCCTCGACATCCAAGGGCAGTCGATGCCACCAAGTCACCTTGCGCGTGAGCAGCGGCGGTGCGTCGCCCGTAGCTATGCGATAGGTATAGGTTCGAGCACGCGCGTCAAAGCGAGCCGAGAAGGAGGCATGAAACCCCCTACCAAGCGCTATGTCATCGGGGAGCAAGGCCGCCATCGCGCGCATCCACCGTCGATGCTCGATGGCCAACTCATCATGGTGTGCGGGGACGCTCACGTACTGCGCTATGGCGTGAACACCTGCATCGGTGCGACCGGCACACGTGAGGTCGATAGGACGGCGTAAAAAGGTCTCGAGCGCGCAGCGGACCTCCCCTGCGACCGTCCTAAGCCCCGGTTGCTCGGCAAACCCGGAGAAGCCGGCGCCATCGTAGCCCAGCCGAAACACCAAGGTGCCGTCGAGCACCTCCGGTTCGAAATAGGACGGCGCGCCCACGCGCATATCGTCTGTTTGGGCCACTGAAGCCTCCTTATTGCAATCTTTCGTGCCTATGCTACCAAAATCACCAACATAAACCCAGGATGGTCAAGACGAGCACGAGCGCCGCCCCCAATGCGAGCACAAGGCGATCATAAGGAGCCAATCGACGAGGAGCGGGCAGTTTCCCAGCGGCAACGGAATCATAGCAACGGGCGGACATGGCCTCGGCCAAACGATCCGCACGGCGGAACAGGCCAATCATGAGGGGCGTGAACACCGAAGCCCACACGCCGATGCGCGAGAAGAGCGGACCGGCATCGAACTGGGCTCCGCGCGCACGCTGGGCGAGTCGAATCCGATTGAGCTCCTCACTCACGAGCGGGATGAATCGCAGTGCCACGGCGAGCACGGTGCCCAAAGGACCCACGCTCACACCAAAACGGGCCAAGGGGCTCAACAGGCGCACGCAGGCATCACTCAGCTGAGTCGCGGTCGTCGACGAGGCAACGACGAGTGAGAAGCCCACGAGTAACAAGATGCGCGTTATAGCCATGAGTCCCCGCAAGCCTCCCGCCGGGCTGAGACCAATCGCGCCAACCAACTCCACCGTTCCCCGGCCATCGCACGACACCAGGTTCGCAACGAGCGTGAACGCGAGGATGACGGCAACGGGTCGTATGCCGCGCAGCACACGGCCCAACCGCATGCGCGACGACGCGAGGCAGCCGCACAGGATCAGCAGCCAAACAACGAGCATGGCCGGCACTCCGGCAGAAAAGACCCCAGCCGTCGCAAGCAACAGAAGCACGATTTTCACACGGGCATCGAGGCGTGCAACGGGTGTCCCGGGAACATACTCACCAAAAACCGTGCCAAACGCTTGAGGCCCCCTCGACGCATGACCCATGGCGGAGTCACCCGCAAACGGCTGTAAAGAGGCATCTGAGGGGCCTTCAGGCGCGCGGGCTGCATGTAGGGACCCATTTGACAACATGAGCTCGCGTGTCGCAAAGGGACGCCACTCATCGACATCATGCGTAATCACCAAAACAGACCGGCCCTCCGCGGCAAGATCCGTCACGAAACGGTGCGCGAATGCCCTGCCCCGCGCATCAAGGGCGGCGCTCGGCTCATCGAGCACGTATACGGGCGCATCGAGCGAAAGCACCGATGCAAGCGCAACGCGGCGAGCCTGCCCCCCGGAAAGCTCAAAAGGAGAGGCATCGGCAAGCTTCCGATCGAGCCCTACGGCATCGATGGCCTTAAAGACCCGACGATCGACCTCGTCCTCACTGAGCGAAAGGTTGCGCGGAGCATAGGCGACTTCGTCGTAGACCGTCTCGAGGAAGAACTGCGCTTCTGGCTGCTGGAACGACAGCCCGACAGTGCCGGGAACTGGATGCACCGGGGAAGCAGGGGCAACATCTGCGACGGAGGAGTTGTCCGCGCAGGTGTGAAGGCGAATGGAGCCCGCATCAGGCGAGACCAATCCCGCGACAAGCGAGGCAAGCGTCGACTTGCCGGCACCCGATGCGCCCGTGAGCAACACCACCTCGCCGGCGTGCAGCGAAAACGAAATGTCCTTGAGGACGGCACGATCGCCATAGCTAAACGAGACACCCCCCACCTCAAGGATCGGCGCATCGCACGGCGTGGCAACAGCTCGGCACCTGGCAGCCTCCCGACCCGTGCAAGAGCCAAAGGAATGTTGCACAGCCTGAGGGCCGGAAGACGCGCGACAAGCAGACTCGGAGGCGCCTAGAGCTCCGTTGATGGAGGCAACATCCACGATGCGGTCTGCAAGAGCGATCTCAAGCGGGTCGTGCGTAATGAGAGCGACGCCGATGCCGTCTTCATGGACAAGAGTGCGAAAGAGCGTACGGAGTGATTCGCGGACCGCCGGATCGAGCTGCGCGGTAGGCTCATCAAGCACAAGATATCGAGGAGTCATGGCGAGCACACCGGCAAGGGCGATGCGTTGCTGCTCTCCGCCGGAAAGTGCCGTCGTAACGCGATCCTGGAACCCTGATAACCCTACACGGCGAAGTGCACAGTCGACACGCTGAGACACCTCTTCTTCCGACAGGCCAAGATTACGGGGCCCAAAGGCAATCTCGTCAAATACGAGGGAGGAAACGATTTGATCAACGGGATCCTGGCACACACGGCCAACAAGCGACCGAACCATGAGGCGTTCACGTTCGTTAGCAGAGGGGTCGTGACCATCGACAACCACACAGCCATCGTCAACCAGCTGCGCCGCGCACAACACACGACCAAGGGTGGACTTTCCACACCCGTTATCTCCCGTTAGGGCAACAATCTCAGCCGGAGCAAGGGAGAATGAGCAACCAGACAGGACTTCAGCCCCATCCAACACCACGCCAACATCCTTCACTTCAAGCACGTTCTCGCCCCCTTTCTCTTGTTTTGCCTGGGCGACTGGCGGCGGGCAGTTCACTCAATGCGAGTTCCGCACGAGCCG